>Ga0315284_10002189_pt1 | contig 28045 bp, 28 predicted proteins | sample YL17G09_16_MG_FD_203696 | JGI IMG/M metagenome (GOLD analysis project Ga0315284, IMG submission 203696) | Sediment microbial communities from Yellowstone Lake, YNP, Wyoming, USA - YL17G09_16 | ecosystem: Environmental > Aquatic > Freshwater > Lake > Sediment | place: USA: Wyoming | collected...
GACGACTCTGGATGAATATTTGGAGGCCTGCCGAAAGATCTTCGAAGGCTTTAAGGCTTTTGGTGCGGTGGCCTTCAAAGATCAGTCTGCTTATTCCCGGCCGATCGATTATGGAAACCCTCCCCGGTGCCAGGCGGAATCCGTCTTTAACTGGTTTATGGAAGACCCCCAACGCAGCGCTGCTTACCCCGATGGACTGCGCGACTTGGATGATTACCTCTTTCACGCCTTTCTACGCATGGCGCGGGACTTGAACCTACCGGTGCAGCTTCATACCGGGCATTTGGCTGGGTTATTTGGCGACATTACCAAAACTAATGCTGCTCGGCTTGCCAACGTGCTTCGTTTGCATCGCGACGTGCGTTTTGATTTATTCCACGCCAATTGGCCGTACAGCGGAGAAATCCTCTTCTTATGCAAGAGTTATCCCAATGTAACCCTCAACTTTTGTTGGGCTCATGTCATTGATCCAATCTATAGCCAGAATCTTTTCCGGCAGGCGCTGGCCTGTATCCCACACAAGAAAATCCACGGTTACGGCTCAGACTTTGGCGGCGCTGGCTATCCACCGGGGGGCGGGTATGTGGACCATGCCTGGGCGCATGCAGAGATTGCACGCGAGAACATCGCCATTGCCTTATCCGATATGGTCGCAATAGAGTACCTTGACCTGGATGAAGCCAAAGAAGTCGCACGAGCCTGGCTCTACGGAAATGCGAACGAATTCTACCAATTACAGGTCTAACATAAAAAAACAACGATAATGACAAAGGATATGCACATGAAAAGATGGTACAACGAAGACTGGGTTTTAAGCTGACCATCCTTCGTGCCGGCAGGGTAAGCGCTCCAGAAGAATTCCTACTGGGTTTTGGACCGGCGATGGATTTGAATACGTCTGTGCTTGCCCAGCTGATAATCGCCCCACCATCCATGATAAGATTTTTCCTGTGCCGTGGTTCATCCAGAGAGGCGGCGACCTGCTTGATCAGGAAAGCGACCGCCCGAATGAAATTACATTGGAGTGTCCCGAGAGGGTGGTCTTGTTTCGCATTGCAGAGGGAAAAACCATGGGATTGTCTTAAGAACGTCCATTTCAGATGCGATAATTTTCTATCTAAAGAGATGATTTCATGAACGATAATCGCCTCGGCATTATTGCTAATTTTGTCAAAAATCGTTTGGATGGGTGGCATCGCATCAATCCCCAGCCAGATAAAGACCCCGTCTACCGCTATGAGCACACATTGCGCGTAGCTCAGTATGGCCAGCAACTGTCCCAATCCGAGGGCGCCGATATCGAGCTGGTCATCGCTGCCTGTCTGCTTCACGATGTCGCGCATTTTGATCCACGGGTGAGCAATCTTGAGCATGGCCGGGCTGGGGTGGATGTTGCTCGCCCATTACTCGATTCGCTTGGGTACACGTCCGATGAAGTGGATAACATCTGCTATTCTATTGTCACACACGTGAACGCCAAGAAAGCTCATGAACTTCTCCATACACTCGAAGCCCGCTGTGTCTCCGATGCCGATAATATTGACCGATTTGGAGCATACCGGATTTTGCAGCGCTGTGTTTGCGAGAGTGATATGGGAAATATGGAAAAGCTGGCCACCGATCTCTCTGCGCACTTGGTGCAGCTGGAGAAATACCGGACTAACCTGCCCCTCTATACACCTACCGGTAAGGCCCTCTTTGCCCGCCAGCTCGAATTGCAGATTGCTATCTTCAAGGCGCTGGTCGAGGAGTGGGAGCTGACGAGACTGCCGGAAAGCAGCGGGAGAAAAAGACCCTTATCCGCTATCAAATGTTCACCGTGGATGAAATAGCAGAGCAGGTTTAAAACAAGTACAATGCCATTGACATGGAAAGTGAAGGCGAGACCGACTTTACGGATAAATATCCATTACCGTTTATCCGCCAGCTCATTCTTGCCTCTTTGCAACGAATAGAAGATAACGAGGAGAAAATAAGCGCCGATAACCGGCAAAGGATACTGGCGGCTTTTGGCGTTACGCAGCGCGGCAGTGCCAAGCGAGTACGCTATGATATAGCCCCGAAAGCGCTTCAACCTTTCTCAACTACTATACGACAGCGCGACAGCATTGGGGTAAGCGCGTTGCGGCGGCAGGATGCAACAATCTTTTGGGATGATAACTCGTCGAACCTGAGTAACGAAGACACTTGTCTTGTGCTGCAAGAAGTATTGGACGATGAAGGTCTGCGCTGTTCAGCCTGGGAACATGTGGAGAATGCCTATCACTTCAAGACCCCGCTCAATCTTGTATTTGCTGACCATAAGCCGGAGCGTGCATTCATCCGTCATTTGGTTGCGCCCGAAAATGTGACAGTGATTGACGCCTGGATAAAATCCACTGACAACAGTTTTTACCCCATCGAATACGCGTGGCGGAAAGGCGAGCATCCCAAGCGCGGTTTCTTCAATCCCGACTTCTTCATCAAGAAGGAAAATCACATCCTGGTTGTTGAGATTAAGGGTGATGAAGAAATTACTGATCCTTCAGACGAAAACAAAGGGAAGTATAGAGCGGCGCAGGAACATTTCAAAACTCTCAATGATCAGCAGAGCGAGAGCATCTATCACTTTTACTTCCTGACGCCGACAGATTACGATGCCTTCTTCAAATTTATTAGAGAGGGGAAATATACCTTTATCTCCCAATTACAAACATCCCTGGAAAGTGCGGGAGAATAAACCGAGATTTTGTGTCTGGTTTTTGTGCAATGGGGGAATAATTATTATTGAGGCCGATGATAGAGCGACGCCAGTTAGTCTGTAAGAAGGGAAATTGCAGATAACCCCCATGAATTTCTAAACATAGGCTACCTTTTTCGAAAGGTAGCCTACCAATTACAAAACATAGGCTATGAATCGGTTTTTCTAATAAACGATGGCCTTTTTGCAGCTTGCTTTGCAGCCTCCCACCGTGTAATATGGTGTAGACAACCATATCAAAGGAGGTAAATATGGCATATCGTCTTTCTGCAATTGGTGCTTATCGTCCACGCATCGAGTTGGGCAACACGGTCCAGAAAGTCGAGTTGGCCCGCTACCTGGCTGACCGCACCGGCCTAAACGAAGGCAGCGTCGAGTTGGTCATCAAGGAACTGCGCGACGCCATCATCTTCTTCAATCGCGCCGGGCGGGCGGTCAAGATCGAGGGCCTGGGCACCTACACTCCGGGCATTGACCTGGAGGGCACCTTCGATGTGCTGTACCGCGCCGACACCGACTTGAAGATTGGGCTGAATGCCCACAACGCCTTCAGCGGGACGATCCGTTTACGCGAAAACATCGGCAAGTCCGCTGAGAATCTGGTCGCGCTGTGGAACGGCGCCCACCCCGACGACCCGGTGACATGATCGTCCCTTCCTGTATCAATCTCCCGCAATGCCTCCATGCCTTGCGGGAGGGTGGTTGTACGGATGATTTTTAGGTGGGTTTTTGACCAGCGTGATCTCACCGCAATAAAGCAAGCAGCGCATTAACACGTTCGTATGCATCCCGCTGGAGCAGAGCTCTCTCTTCCGTATCGGTAATCTCCTCGAAGTCCGCCACGTGTTTCGGTCCAACATGCTCGGGCGAAGCAAACTTCCTGGCTATATTCTCCAAGGCTTCCTGCGCCAGCTTGTTCTTCAACAGGGGGCGAAATTCCTCCGCCAGTTGCTCGATGCCGCCCGGATAGTTGCGGATGCAGTAGTAGTTATCCCAAGCGTCTTTTTCCATGAGCCGGGTGGTCAAGGCCATGGCTTTCATCACCAAGTAGGGGGCGATGGATGCGACCCGGATACGCACACTATCCTTGCCGCCCTCCGGCAATGTGCCACTTAAAGTGATTTCAGCCGCCCGGATGAAAGCCAGGTCACAGCCACGCGCCTTGCGCCTGCATATCCTGGCTCGGAGAGCGTGCCTAGCTGCCACTGGAGTGCGGCCTGAGAGACTGAAATCAGGAACCAGGGAGAGCCGCTTTTTGTTTTTCGGAAGGGGGCTTTATACTCGAAAATATGATACTTGAAAGTGTTTTAGACTTCCGAAGTCTCCCCTTCGGGGACGATGATAGACTTCGGAAGTCTGAGATTGGCTACCACTCATACGCCCCAATTAGCCTATCCGCAAACAACCGGCAACTTCCGCGCGGCTCGTTTTATGGTATGATTTCCATTACCTATGGACGACAAAATCACCATCATCGAAGGTCCACCCCCGGTTTTCGAGCCCATCCAGGATGGCTGGGCGCTGGGTCTCGGCGAAGGGCCGCGCCTGCCGCTGACCCTGCTCACCCGCCTGCGCACGTTCAACGGCCCGGCGCTGGTCGAGCGCTGCTATCACCGCTGGCACGCCAGGCGGCCCATCTATCTGCACTACCGCAACGACCTGGGCCTGGAGGAACAGGCCCCCATCGTGGCGGCGCGCTCGATCGAGACAGACGATGGACACATGCTGCTGCTGTGGGTCCAGTTGGACCCACAAAAGGTGCGGCTCGAACTCGATTCGGGTGAAGATGAAGAACCAGGAGACAAGCATTAATCTACGGAAATGGTCCAGGAATCCGGGCCATTTCTGTTTTATGGTGAGTTTCATCACGGATTCATCACGGCCAAGTGTGGTTTGTCATATTGACTTCGAGCAGAGAATCGTGTACCTTTACAGAGTACTGCGCCAAATTCCGAACCGAAATCCTGTTTTTCCAGGGAAAAAAGTACCGGCCAGTTCGTCAATTTATTCAAAAAGCAGTAAGTTGTTAGACAATTCAACGTGGAACTGCCTATGCAGAAGTTGGTCTACATAAAAGCGAAAGAAAGCGGGCTCCCGTCCGGGGTGCCCGCTTATGTTTTCACCGCATCTTCAATCCGATCAGGAGGCGAACATGCCAGGAGTTGACGAATTCGAAATGGCCCAGAAACAGTTTGACCACGTCGCCAAACTGCTCAACCTGGACCCGCAAATTGCCGAGATGCTGCGCTGGCCGCTGCGGGAGTACACCTTCCGCATCCCGGTGCGCATGGACGATGGAACGCTGAAGGTCTTTACCGGCTTCCGCGTCCAGCACAACGACGCGCGCGGCCCCAACAAAGGCGGCCTGCGCTTCCACCCCGCCGAGACGCTGGATACCGTGCGCGGCCTGGCCATGTGGATGACCTGGAAATGCGCCGTAGCCGACATCCCGCTGGGTGGCGGCAAGGGCGGCGTCATCGTGGACCCGGCAACGCTTACCACCGCCGAAAAGGAACGCCTGTGCCGCGGCTGGGTGCAGCAGATCTGGAAGAACATCGGTCCGCGCCAGGACGTGCCGGCCCCCGACGTATACACCACTCCACAAATGATGGGCTGGATCATGGATGAATATTCCAAACTGTCCGGAGAGTACAGTCCCGGCGTGGTCACCGGCAAACCGATCGAGGGCGGCGGCTCGGAAGGCCGCACCGAAGCGACCGGCTACGGCGTCATCTACACCGTCCGTGAGGCCATGAAATACCTGGGCCTGGATTCTACGAAATGCGTGGCGGCGTTGCAGGGCTTCGGGAATGTGGCGCACTACGCCGCCATTGGTTTCATCGAAATGCTGGGCGGCAAGGTGGCCTGCGTCTCCTGCTGGGATCACAAGGACAAGAAAGCGTACACGTACAGCCATCCGGATGGGGTGGACCCGCACTTCCTGATGACCATCGTCAACGCCTACAACGAGATCAACCAGGAAGAGGCCCTCAAAGCCGGCTATATCGTCGAGGACGGAGACGCCTGGATCACCAAGGACGTAGATGTGCTGATCCCGGCCGCCCTGGGTGGACAGGTCAACACAGAAAACGTCAGCAAGATTTCCAAGCGGGTCAAAATTGTGGCCGAAGGCGCCAACGGTCCCACCACGCCCGAAGCAGACGAGTACCTCAAGCAGCACGGCATCTTCGACATCCCGGATTTCCTCTGCAATGCAGGCGGCGTGACCTGTTCCTACTTCGAAAGCGTCCAGAACGACATGAACTTCTACTGGACGAAGAAGGAAGTGCTGGAGAGACTCGACACCAAGATGACCCAGGCCTTCCATGCCGTGCTGGATATGTCGCTCAAACAGAAAGTCTACATGCGCGACGCAGCGTACATGGTGGCCATCGACCGCGTGGTCAAGGCCATGCAGTTGCGCGGCTGGGTATAAATACGCTCAAAACGCCAACAAAACGAAGGACGTCAGAACTGACCTGGCGTCCTTCGTTGTTGTATAATAAGCCTGTGGAGAGAGCGAGAATGCAGCCATGAGTTTTCCAGAGGAATCCCTAAAATCAGAAGCGCCTGACCCCGCTCAAGAGACCTTCCCCGAGGAGCCGATCTTGCCCGAAGGCTTCACCCCGCTTGGCGAGACGGTCCGTCTGCCGCGCGCCCGCCGCAGACGGGCACACCGTATGTTGGTGCCACCCGGTGCGGACGAACGCGCCACCTTGCTGGACAACCTGGCCCGGCGTGCTTTCCCCTCCTTTGAATTCTTCCTGTTTGCCTTGCTGTGTGGCGCCGTCCTGGGCGCGGCTTACTTGTTGGATTCCCCGGCTCTGCTCCTGCTGGGAGTCTTGCTCGCTCCGCTGCTGACCCCCTGGGTAGGCCTGACTCTGGCGACGCTGATCGGCTCCTGGCGCTTCTTCTTCCTGACCCTGGGCGGGCTGCTCGTTGCCAGTTTGCTGGTTTTCCTGACCGGAGCGCTGGCCGGGCTGGCCGGGCGTCTCTGGCTGCCCCTGCCACTCTTCCACGCCAACATCCACTCGCACCTGTGGTGGCTGGACTTATTCGTGGTGGCGTTAGGCGCGGCGCTGCTGGTAATCACTTTTGTCCATTCGGACCAGAAACCGCTCCTGCCGAGCATTATGCTCGCCTATGGATTATTCCTGCCGCTCAGCGCGGCGGGCATCGGACTGGGAATTGGCGCGGAACAGCTCTGGCCGGATGGCGTATTGGTTTTCCTTGTTCACCTGACATTGGCCATGCTGGTGGGCGGTATCGTCCTGGCTGCCCTGCACTTCAAACCACTGAAAGCCATCGGTTACCTTCTTCCCTTCATGATCGGTTTGCTCTCTCTGGCCGCACTGGTCATCTTCACCGGATTGGTGGCAGTCATCCGGGATGAAATCCTCGCCAGCCGCTGGATGGCTACATCTACACCCACCGCTCTTGCCCTGCCATCCATTACAGCGACCGCCTCACTCCGGACCTCGACCCCCTCCCCTACCCTCGCTCCAAGTGCCACGCCTCTGCCAACCGACACTTTCGAGCCAACACCCTCCTACGCGATTATTACTTCTCCGGAGTTGGGTGGGGCGAATGTCCGCACCGAACCGGGCGGTGGGACAGTGATCGTCACTTTACTTAACGGTAGCCTGGTCCAGGTGCTGCCCGAAATCGAGCCTGTCGGCAGCGTCACCTGGGTACGCGTCCGCCTGGCAAATAGCACCGAAGGCTGGGTACTGCAAACTGTCCTCACAGCGGCCACACTCACGCCGGCACCAACCTTCACCCTCACCCCAACCCCCTGACGTTCAATTCCTGACTGGAGTTTTTCCATGACCATTCACTTTGGCACGGACGGCTGGCGCGCCGTTATCTCAGATACATTCACCTTCACCAACCTGCGCATGCTCAGCCAGGCCATCGCCGATGCGGTGGCCTCCGAGACCTGGGACAAATCCGGCAACGGCGGTCCCGCTCCGGACCCGAAAAAGTTTGTCGTCGGCTTCGATACGCGTTTCCTCTCCGATCGCTATGCCGGGGATGTGGCGCGCGTCCTGGTCGCCAACGGATTCATCGTCTATCTGGCGCAAGCCGACGCTCCCACGCCTGCCATTTCGTACGCCGTGAAAAATCTCAACGCCATCGCCGGAGTGATGATTACCGCCTCTCACAATGCACCACGTTACAACGGCGTCAAGCTCAAAGCTGCTTACGGCGGTTCGGCCCTACCTGAGCAATGTCACCGGGTGGAAGTTTATCTCAATGACAACGAGGAACGCGCCCGGGGTCCGAACCTGATGGACTTCGACCTGGCACGTGAAAAGGGTCTCATCCAGAAATTTAACCCTCTCCCAGCCTATTTCGACCACCTGCGGACGCTGATCAACTGCGACGTGATTGCCGAAAACCCCCAACGCTTCGTGGTGGATTCTATGTACGGCTCCGGGCGCGGCGTGATCAAATCCTTCCTGCAGGGAACAGGTTGTGAGATTGCCGAGATTCGCGGCGAGATGAACCCGGGATTCGGCAACGTTCATCCTGAACCGATCGCCAAGTACCTGGGCGCGCTGGCCGGCGCGATCGGCGCGGGGATGGGTAATTTCGGCGTGACCACCGATGGCGACGCCGACCGCATCGGCGCGATGGACGAACGCAGCAACTTCGTGGATCCGCACAAGATCATGGCGCTGGCCCTGCGCTACCTGGTGGAAAAACGCGGCTGGAGTGGCGCGGTGGTGCGGACAGTTTCCACCACGCGCATGATTGACCGCTTGTGCCAGCGTTACGGTCTGAAACTCTACGAGACGCCGGTCGGTTTCAACCACATCGCTGATTACATGATGACCGAGGATGTGCTCCTCGGCGGCGAGGAATCGGGCGGCATCTCTTTCAAGGGTCACATCCCCGAAGGCGACGGGCCGGTCATGGGACTGTTGCTGGTCGAAATCATTGCCGCGGCGCACAAATCCCTGCACAACCTGGTGGAAGATTTACTGGCGGAGGTCGGGCCAGCTTTTTACGAGCGCACCGACCTGCGTTTGCATCATCCGGTTGCCAAGGCCGAGATGACCGATTTCCTGGTCAAGAAAGCCCCGGCGGAGATTGGCGGACACAAGGTGGCCGAAATCAGCAATATTGACGGCGTTAAGTACCTCATGGACGACGATTCCTGGCTGCTCATCCGGCCTTCCGGTACCGAGCCGGTGCTGCGCGTCTACGCTGAAGGCCGCAGCCAGGAAATGGTCAAGACCCTGCTTGGGTATGGCGAAACGATCGCCGCCAGTGTAACGTAACCAGTCCACAGCAGAAAAAAAGCGTGATCCCGCTTGCGCAGGATCACGCGAATACAACCGGTAGGGACACAAGGCGTGTCCCTACAACGTTATTTTGACGATGCCTTGCGCAAGCGGCGTGCCAGGAAAATGATGACCACCAGCGCCAGAGTCAAGATGATCAGACCGGGCAGGCCGACCTGGTCAAAGAAACCGGTAGCCGGCATCCCTTCGCCACCTATGGCACGCGTGCCCAGAGCCACGGCGGTAGAGGTCATTTGCTGTGCTAGTTGGGTCTGCATAGCAGCCAAGGTGGCCGGATCAGCGGTAGGAGTCTTGGTGGAGGTGCCCGCTGCCACCACCGGCGTTGGGTTGACTGTCGGGGTTTTGGGAGCAACCGTCTGGGTCGGCGATGGCGTAAAGGTGGGCAGCAGGGTTGGTGTCCACAAAGCGGCTTCAGCGGTGGATGTCATCTGTTGAGCGATTTGAGCGTTTTCTGCTTCAATGGTCGCTTGAGCGGCGTTTCGCTGGGCGGTGAGACGCGGCCCAAGCCATAATACATAGGCCGCACCGACCAACAGGGTCAGGAAAATCAGAGCCCCTAAAATTCCCCCTACAATTATGAAAGTGCGATTACCCGACTCCTCGGGCAGTGGAGCCTCAGGGGTCTCTGGGTTGATGTCATTACCTTCATCCAACATGACTGCTTCCTCCTCGTTTGAATTATATCACCACAGGACTTCCAAATTAGCAAGCGGAGCGAGAACTTGCTCGCCAGAATCCAATCTTACTTCAGCGGCAGCCACCCGAAGTCCGCTGGGCATGATCGTCAGTCCGGGCCGCAAGCTGATGAGGGTCCCGATCGCCCCGGCATGTGGATCACGCCTCAGGCGCACTGGCTGTTCGGGAGCCAACGTCTCCACCTCGCGCGGCAAGGGTGCTTCCTGCGTTACCTGCAGGGGGATAAAGATTTCAGGCCGTACGCCAGTCTGCCGGTCCAACGGCACGGCATTGAGCGTCGTCTCACACTTGGCATTAGTCGTCAATAATTGATACGCTGCGCTGTTCAATGGCCTTTGGCCAAAGCCATCTACCAAGATAATTGGATAGCGAGCCTGCAATGCTTGAGGAATGAGAGCAGGCGACATGCTGCCCAGGATAATGCCACGCACCGGTAACTCGCCGGCCGTTTGCAGAGCCGCCGGGTCATTGCAATAACTGGCTAACAACACTGCGCCACGCAGGCTGACATCTAACTGCCTGGCAGCTAACGGTTCTTCCGGGGACGAAAGCATGGGCAGCATCAAACCGATGTTCATTTGTCCATTTCCCCACACCCCCTGCACCAGCGCCCCGTTGAACGTAATTTCCACGCCGCGGTCAGAAATTTGGCGCGTGACCGTCCCCGGGATACCCGCACGCAATTCAAATCTGGTCTCGCCAATTTCCATCAAAACCTGCCCGGCGCCAATCAGTATCGCTTGCCCACTACACGGGGCGCGTATGATTCGTGGAACAAGCCCCGCTCGCCGAGCAATCACATCGCCCTGAGAAATCAGGTCTCCGGCCTTAACCTGGATCAGATTCTGGGCCGCATCAGCCCGGACCCCGAGCGTGCGCGCCACGTCAACCAGCAAGTGCTCCTCCCCGAAATGGGCCTCGGCCACCACATCCAGCGAATTGACCCTCTGGTCCACGTGGACAGCAATGCGGCCCGGCACGGGCAGCAGGCGTTCGCGCCGGATGGTAGTCAACGGGAGGATATGTACTACAGGAGCCAACATCGAGAGCTTAGCCTCCTAATGTCCAAAGCCATTTCTTGATGATTGCGCGCCGCCGTTCAGCATCTGTAGGGAAGCGTAGCGGGCGGCCACGTGCATCAATCACCACACCCAGCGCCGTCCCCGTGACAGGGATCCCACTATCACGAGTTTGTCCGGGGCCAAAGCCCACATCGGCGTGATGTAAAGGCTGGAGGTACAGGCGACCTGATTGCCCAACAGGCAAGGGGAGCACTTCCAATGCGCCCAGCTTGATATCCAGGCGGCTCTCGTTCCCATTTTGATACACGAGACGGCCATGCAAAACAGGAGTTCCCAATTGGGCGTTGACATACGGTGCAACTACCGTCGCCAGGCCAAGGAAAGCGCCCGATTCCAACACCTGTACAGGAAGAATGGAATTGCGGCTGGCAGCTGCACCCAAGGCGGGCAGCAGGTTATTTTGATCCAGGATTATGGTGGTGATACCCACCGGTTGGATGGCGTCCAGCAGAATGAGCAGGCTTTGTCCCAAGGCCGGGGCACGCGTGATGACACTCCCACCTGCCAGGATGGGCTCAAAATAGGGAGTTAAACCAGGAGAGGCGTGACGGACCCGGCGAGGGAAGTCCTTTGCGACACTGTTTAGCGCCACAGACAAGATCTGACGCGCCAACGCCTGCTCGATGGCTAAGTCTTCAGGAGTGGCGGGGAGGCTCGTCGGGTAAATGGATTTTTGATGGAGATAGCTTTGTACCGCCTCAGCAGAGATATCGAGCGGGATCCATTTCAGGATTTCTTCCAGGCTTGTATAACGAAGAAGGTTGGCAAGACCTTCGCCCAAGCCCAGTTGCGGGTACACGCCCAAGGTCAGTTCACCACCAAAAGCCGCAGCCACGGTGGCAGCAGACGCTCCCAGGTCCACACCGAGGATACCTTTGCGAGAATCGTACACCTGGCTAAGGAAGCGGATAATACGTCCCTCGGCGCAGGCAGTTGGCATCAATGTGTCCCCCGCCCAGGTATTGAGTTCATCCACGCCGTTCATCTGGCCGCGCCGGATCTGGGTGTAAAGTTTGGTCAGGGCATGCTGGGCGGGCTGGAGATCCTCGGTTTCGAGATTGGGACGCAGGTTGGGACTGACGCTCAAGGAGGAGGTCAATGGCTGCAAGCCGGACTTGATCTTTTCAGCCAATTTCGCGTTCCCTGCAAAGAGCAGGGCGGGGCGTTTTTCGGCAGGCAGAAGGTAGCAGGCCAAGCCGATTGTCTCCATCAGGTGCTCGACGGAGCGAGTGGCTCCATTATCAGTACCACCAGCGAAGAGTATCAGGTCTGGCTGGAGACGCAGTAAACTGTCAATTTGCTGTTCGGGTTTGCGCTTGTCGTTCAGTCCAATGGTATCTACCACGCGAGTATAAACGGTGCGAGCCAACCGCAGGGTGCTTTCCAACGAAACATCGTCCAACAAACCGACCACCACAGTCTTGACAGCCGGCCCGGCGGAAAGCGTAGCCGCGAAGGTGTCTACACCCTTGCCTTCGTTGGCGGGCATGATCAAGCGAAGGTCTTCACCCAGGAATTTACGTCTGGTAACGATTTGCAGGTTTTCGATAGCCTGACGGACACCCTCGCTGAGGTCTTTAAACGGCGCGGCAGCCGTAGTAGGTGCATGGCCGGAGGCAATGAAGCGGTAAAAGCCTTCCACCACGTCGAACAACGCCGCACGCGTGGTCACGGTGCCAACGTCAACCGCTAGGAGGGAATCAGTGTTAACCAGGGATCCAGGCATAAACGTTTAGAAGAATTTGGCGAGAAAAGTCCAGATGAAATTCAAGCGCTCGATAAGCGCGGTCATAGCAGCGGTAAAGACGCCTGCGAACAGGACACCCAGGGTGATGGCAATGAAAATCTGTCCTATCCAGCCCAGGACTGTTACCAGCTTGCCGCGCCGCGGCCCGCCGGGGGTAGATTTGGCTCCAAAATGAAAATATACCAGTGTGGTCACTGTGCCGATCAGCATCAAAACTCCGAAAAACAGGCGTTCCCCTAAATATTGCCCGGCGTTGGAGATATCTAAAACACTGATGGACGCCCAAATCTGCGGAAAGAGCGTCCCCATCACTGCTCCTCCGACAGCCACCGCTGCGCCAACCCCAACTAGAAAAGCAATCGAGGGGTTGCCCAGTCGAGTCGTGCGTGGCGATAGTTTCATCAGCAGTAAGGCACCCAGAATGAACGCAACCAGGGCCAGTACACGCTCAGTAAAGCTACCGTTGAGCAGGGGATTAACGACCCTTGGCAAAAGCACCTGCCACCAGGTTACCGCCGCGGCATATCCTGCCGAGACGCCAACAAAAATGTAGACCGCCACCCGAAAAGCCGGGTTGTCCCCAATGAGATAGCTTAAGATCATCAGAGTGAGCAGAAAACTAACGATCCCGGCAATCAGGTCAGCAGAGATGGTCACGGTCATGGTCAGGCCTCTTCCCCAGGATTCCTGCGCCGGGCGCGCCAGCCGGTCACGGCGCTCCAAATTGCGCCGATGACGATCAACAGTACAGCGACCAGCGTCCCGACACTGAACGAACTCCAATAAAGATGGGCAAGTCCAGGACGGTTATCACTCTGTTCGTAAATCTTTGCATCTGCCAGGCCTGAGACCAGCCCTTTGAGCTGGCCCGAATCGAAATATGGCCGCACGAGCGGTTCTGCTTGAGTACTGATAATCATGATCATCGGCGTATTGCCAAGGCGTGGACCGACCTGCTCGATCCAATTGCGACCGGTATCGGCATTATCGGTCAGGAGGATGAAGGCTGCAAAGTTACTCAGACCCTGAATGCCCTGCAAGGGGCCGGTTTCCCAGGCAGGCTTGCCATCCACTGTGGTCGGCATGGCAGCGGTTGGATCGCCAGCAAAATACAACATGCCCGCCGGACCTCCGGCAAGGTAACCCAAATTGACATACTGTTCCCCGCGGCGATATTGGTGTGAGCTCACCAACGGCGTAGTTTGCATGAACCGCTCGGCCAGAGCTGGTCCGGTCGGAGAGGTGGAGATGAACGCCAGAGGCGTTCCTTTCCTCAGTAATTTGCCAATAAAAGGCGCAGCCGTAGCCTCCAGTTCACCAGAGAGAGCCGGGTCATAATCGAATACGATGAGCACAGGGGTATCTGCCGGAAGCCCACTGATTAGCGTGAACGCGGCACCCTTATCAGACGATAACGACGACGTCTCAGGAGCAACTTGCACGCCTCTGAAAAGAGGTACCCCAACTGCCAGGATCAAGAGCAAAGCAATCAACCAGCGCCATAGCCGGTTCGAGGTCAGGCGCTTTGTCCCGACTGCGCGGGGTTTCGTTTCGCCAGTGACCAACCGGTCGAGGTAGGCAGCATAGCGTTGTTGCCCGTCGGACACCCGGAGTTTGACGGAATATGCCGGGGGTTTACGCAGCGGCCCCAGGCCCGGCCCGGACGGCAGCACCCCTCGCAGACCTGCCAGTGGACCACTCTGCTCAGTGACTCGAGCATCCTCCTGCGGGGCGGTCATGGCCTCGGCAACGACAGATTCTAATGGGCGCATTGCTTGTACCCAGGAAGGCAATTCAGCCGATTCGAGATCGCCGGGGACAAGTTGATCTTCTTCCTTTTCGGTTCCCTTTTCTGCGCCCTGCTCCGGATCCAGTTTGAAAAGCCAATCGGGTGCTTCTAGTGAGAAAGCCGTTTCACCCTTCTCGCCAGGTGGATTGCCCTCATCGTCAATGTCAATTAACGCTGGCGTTCCGCCGGACGGAGGCGCGGTGCGATCGATCCCGGCCAGCCATTCAGGAAGTGGCCCAGTCTCTTGGGTTTGGGCCGCTGGTTCGGAGACAACCCCGAAGTCATCTTTATGCTTCTCGACCGCCTCTGCGGCATTGACATCTGCCTGTAACGGGGATAGCTGATCGGGTGTCTCGCCGGACGAACTGCTCTCAGCCTGGGGCTCACCGCCGAACAATGCCGCCAGCGTCCCAGATTCAGGCCTGAGATTGGATAGCCAGTCAGGGACAGATTCGGCTCCACCGACAGGCGGGATTGGTTCTGGTTCGGCAGCCGTTTCCTCAAGCTGATTCAACCAATCCGGCAAGTTTTCCGCTGGGACCGGCCCTCCGGTTTCGCGCTCCGCCGATATGGCGGGTGAGGCGGCAGGCAGTTCCTGCACACCGGATTCGGAAGGTTGTAGGGACTGTAACCTGTCAGGCAGGCCACCCTCAGAGGCGGATTCGGGCAATGCTTCGACCGCAGACCGTCCACCCGCAGGTGGTTCGGGCGTTACTGCCTTCATTTCATCGCCTAAACGTGCTATCCAATCTTCATCGCCCAGTTCGGCAGTCGCTTCTTCTTCGACACTTGAAACCGGCTCGGGTTCGACAGGCTTGTCGCTTCGCAGGCCGGCCAGCCAATCAGGGGCTTCTCCGTCTTCAGAGGCAGCCTCGCCGAGGCCAGAAAGCTCGTCGGGTACACCTTTAGAGGAGTCTGAGCCGGGAGTCGCCGCGGAGGGGAGAGGCAGGCTCTCGTCCGAGGAGGGTTCCGCCGGGGATTCGTTCTCAGCAGAGCTAATAGAGCCCTCTTCGGCAGGCTTTACCTTTTCAAACTCGGAGGCATCTTTACTGATCGGTTCTTCTCCGGCCTCGATGGGTCTGGAATCAGCCGGCGTGGAAGCAAGGACCGGCTTGATGCGCGCCCCACAGAACTGGCATTCCTCTAGTTCCGGAGGATTGGGCTTTCCGCACATTTGGCAACGCAAGTCGGCCATTATTTCCCCCTGTATGGACGGTCAGCGCCGAAGAGGATGCGCAGACCGGTGGTCAAGGTACCAAGCGCAACGCCGAGCAGGATGCCGCGCGCCCCGGCAGTGGCCGGGATTTGTGCAACGAACGGGCGAATAATATTACTCAGGAAAGGTACATCCCCCAGGAAGGGCCAGGGTGCGGTGCCGAGCAGGATGAGCAAAGCAGTAATCAAGAAAATGACCGAGAGCAGGTTCAGGTGGCGGCGTAACAGGCGGATGCTGGCATAGGTCAGCGTGATTGCCAACAGGGCCATCAGGCTGGCCTCGACCGGCAACTGTACGACGTTGAAGGAGTCATTAAAAATAGATGCAGCTTTCGGTTGATAAGGAGCCAGCAGGCCTAGCAGGAGAGTTGTCACCAACGCAACGATCAAGATGAAGCTGTAGGCTGCACCTTTCTGTTTGTGGCGGATTTTGTTCATGTGGACGAGCAGCAGGTTACCTATGCCAACCAGCACCGCAAATCCCGCCAGGGCGACGGCTATGTAAAGGAGGGATGATTGTAATTTTCCCAGCAGAGAGAGTGAACCATCGGCCTTGTATCCGAAAAGGTACCCCACCAGGACAAGCAAACCGACGGCAATAGCAATGGCAGTAGAGAAGACTCCCTTGATTTTCACAGGAAACCTGTCAGTTTGAGCAATGATCCAACCAGGATGACGATGATTATCAACCAGCGCAGGATATCTTGCACAATCAGGCTGGAAGCATGCAGCGGCCCGGCATCCATATAAGCCCCGGCTGCGTAAAGTTCTTCACCGATGAGTGGCTCTTGGGCGCTGGCATATATCACGGCCTGCGCCGTCAGATTATCGCTGGCGGCCAGAGTGAAGGTGTTTTCACGTTCAGCCGCGTCGGTTAGCAAGGCAGCCTCGACACCGAAATTGCCCATGAGCACATTCGCTGAGATATTTTCGTCGCGGATAGCCGGCATCACCCCGGCCGCATAAGAGAAGGGCGTCAGACCGGTCAACCGTCCGGCAGTGGGGTCGTAGGTGCCCTGGGCAGAGGTCTGAGAGGCAGTTTGCAGCACATCCTGGGAGAGGAAAGTCAGGGCAGCGTCACCAGAAGTGGCGATAGGCGGCTGGTCTCCAGCAGAAGTCAGTTCAGCCAGGCGACGCAAGAGGGTAAGACCAGCCAGGGCCGACGCAGACTGGGACGTGGTCAGCACGCCGCGCCCAAGTGAGACGTGCAGCCGGGTGCCATCTTCAACGACGCGGCCAATGGCGCGGCGCAGACGAGTATAAGCAGGAATATCGCGGAAAACAGGGGGAGACTTGCGGCGCAACCAGGATAAACCCAGCATCAGGATCGCGCTGATAAAGATGACACTAAATCCGAGCAGGCCCGGCAGAATATCGGTCACAGGGATGCTTCCTCCCGTAGAAAGGCAGCCAAGGCTTGCACTTCATCGCGGTCTTCGAGCAGGGTGGTCAGTGCATCGCGTTGGGCATCTGTCAACGCCGGACGCAAGAGTGGACACCCAATATAGAGCACCTGCGCACCGAGCACTGTAAGCGGACCAGCAGCCTCCAACGCCCAGGCAGCCAAGTTCTCTAATCTATGGCTGCGAAGAAATTCTGCCCAGCGAGGCCAGGCAGAACGTGTTCCGGATGCGAAATCAGTCTGCATGTTGCTATCCAGTATAGCACAGTTAGGAATAGCCAAAACGGGTGACCTATATTTATATTCTAAGTCCTCACGCGCGGCTGGTCAAGGATAGTATAATCGAATCAGTTTTCCGAAGCCAGGTACAGGCGTTGACCTGGAGAGAGGGAAGCCGCGATTGCAGGAGCAATTATGATCTATAGTGAACGTATCCGTCTGCGCCGGGATGAGCGTGCCGATATTACCAGGTTCGTCGAGTGGTTGAACGATGCCGAAGTGCGCCGTTATCTCTCGATAAATTTGCCCATCTCAACAGCAAATGAGGAGCAGTGGTTCGAGAATATGCTCAAACTGCCAAGCGAAGCACAACCTTTCGCCATTGAAGTCCGGGAGATTGTCCCCGGAGGGGATGGGGATTGTTGGCGGCTGATCGGCAACTGCGGCTTGATGGATTTCGATCAGACGGCCCACAGCGCCGAAGTGGGAATTTTCATTGGCGACAAATCCTGCTGGAACAAAGGCTACGGGACGGAGGTGATGCGCCTGTTGCTACAGTTCGGCTTCGGGACCCTGAACCTGAATCGCGTTTTCCTGCGCGTGGACGAGGCGAACAAGGGCGGTATCCACGCCTACGAGAAGGCGGGATTCGTCCACGAGGGGCGTTTCCGGCAGGGGACATTCCGGGACGGCGAATATCGTGATATGCTACTCATGGGCGTCTTGCGCTCGGAGTGGAAAGCTGAAAAACAGGTGGATTAATGTCTCAATCAAATGAATTGCGGGTCTATGGTGGCATCAAGTTGTATGCCGGAACGGCCAGCCCCGAACTGGCTCAGAAGATTGCCAATTATCTCGGCGAAACACTTTGCGGGCGTGAAATTGTCGAGTTTCCCAACGAAAATCTGTTCGTCAAATTGCACAGCAGTGTACGCGGCCAAGATGTGTACGTCATCCAGCATACCGCCTCGCCTGTTCACCGTAATTTGATGGAATTGTTGATCCTGCTCCAAACCCTGCGCCTGGATTCGGCCGCGCGCATCACGGCGGTCGTCCCTTACCTGTGCTATGGACGTTCGGACAAAAAGGATCAGCCGCGCGTCCCCATCACGTCGCGCCTGGTGGCCGACATGATCCAGATCGCTGGTGCAGATCGCTATATGACCCTCGATCCGCACGCTTATCAAATCCAGGGCTTTTTCTCCGTCCCCGGCGACGTTTTGAACGCCTCCGCGATCCTGGTTGACTATGTCAAAGAAAACCTGCGTCCTTTCCTCAAAGACCCCGTCGTCGTCACCGTGGACCTGGGCTATGCCAAAAAAGGCCGGAATTTTGCCGCCGAAATTGATGCCCCAATCGCTTTCATTGAAAAACGCCGCGCCGCCAATGATGCCAAAGCTCAGGCCCTGACCGTCATCGGCGATGTCAAGGACCGGGACGTGGTCCTGGTGGACGACGAGATTGATACAGGCGGGTCTATTGTCCAGGCGGTCAACCTCGTCAAAGACAACGGAGCACGGCGCGCATACGTTGCCTTCGTCCACCCGATTTTCTCAGCCAACGCGGTTGAACGGCTGGCAGCCTTGCCCGTCACAGAATATATCACCACCGACAGTATTCCAATCCCAGCCAATAAACGCGAGGCGTTCGGCAAACGCCTCACCATCCTGACTGTTGCTCCGCTGCTCGGCGAAGTCATCCGCCGCGCCCACGAGGGCCGCAGCGTAGGGCAGATGTTCAATGAGTAGGACGGATTTCGCCTCCGCTCACCAGAACTCAAAAGGAGGATTCCATGAAAGGCAATGACAAGATCATCGCAAAGCTCAATTTCCTATTGGCCGATGAACTGACCGCCATCTCCCAGTACATGGTGCAGGCTGAAATGTGCGCCAACTGGGGCTATAAAGAATTGGCGGAAGCCATCGAGAAGCGCGCCATTGACGAGATGAAGCATGCCGAGAAACACGTCGCACGCATCATCTTCCTCGAGGGCAAGCCGGTCGTCAGCGAACTGAACAAGATAAACATCGGCGAGACCGCCGAATCCCAACACAAGAATGACTGGGAGTCTGAGAGCGGCGCCATCCAGGCTTACAATGACGCCATCAAATTGGCCGTCGAGGTCGGCGATAACGGCACGCGCGAGATGCTCGAAGGGATTCTCAAAGACGAGGAAGACCACATTGATTGGATCGAAGCCCAACTCGATCAAATCAAGCAGATGGGAATCCAGGTGTACCTGTCTGAGCAAATCAGCTAGTCGTCAAGATACCGCGTTTCAGCTTTCAGTGACCTGAGTTCAATGTGAATGACTGATAACTGCTCACGGGTTACTAATCACTGACAACCGGCGTCATGCCTGAACTCCCCGAAGTCGAGACCCTCGTCCGCACCCTGCGCCCGGCGCTCATCAGCAAAAGCGTCCTCTCCGCTGACTTGCGCTGGAATCGCACGCTGGCCATGCCTTCTCCGGCGAAGTTCAAACAACGTATCCAAGGCCAGCAGATCCAAGATATTTTCCGTCGGGGCAAATTCCTCCGCCTCCAACTTTCGACGTCTAATCTACTCATCCATTTGCGCATGAGCGGAGACCTGCTGGTCATCTTGGGCGGTTACCAGCCGGCCAAACACGACCGTCTCATCTTGAAATTGACAGATGATACGTCGTTCGTCTTTTCCGATCCGCGCAAGTTCGGGCGCGTCTGGCTGGTGGACGATCCCGCTGAAATCTTCCGGGACCTGGGGCCTGAACCACTCTCGGGCGAATTTACTCCCTTTCGGCTGTATACCGCTTTACACGCCCAACATCGACAACTTAAGCCTCTCCTGCTCGATCAAACCTTCCTGACCGGACTGGGCAACATCTACACCGACGAAGCCCTGCACCTGGCAAAACTCCACCCGTTGACGCCCTCGGATTCGGTCAGCTCAGATCAAGCTGAGAGTCTGTGGATGGCAATTCGGGAGGTACTGGAGGAGGGCATCCGCCGTAACGGCGCCAGTATAGACTGGGTCTACCGCGGCGGGGAGTTCCAGAACCATTTCCGGGTCTACGGCCGCGACGGGGAACTGTGTCCCGTCTGCGGGACAAAAATCGTGCGCATCCTCGTCGGTCAACGCGGGACACATTTTTGTCCCCACTGTCAGGTGCCCACAAAGGCCAAAAATCTTGTAAAATAAATAGCCATGGATACTACAACTGTTTTTCTCTATTTCGTCTTTGCTTGCCTGGGTGCAGTCGTTGGAGCATTGGTCCAACGTGCGCAGAATCGGCGCACCACCCCACCTCCGCCGCCCTCCACCGACAAACTGGCTGGCGAGGGTGATGTCCAAGTTTTTAGCGCCTGGCGGACAGGCAGCAACAAGGTCTGGCTGGAAATGGACGGCTTGCGTTTGGAAAACAAAGACGCACTCCAGGCCGAGCAACGCCAGCGTCTCATCAGCGTGGTGCTCGACCTGCGTCCATGGCTGGAAGCAGCCCGGCCATCTTCACCCGCTGGCGCGCCTGACCCTGTGACTTCACAACAAACGATCCAACCTTCAACGGTCGTATCGCCTGACAAGCCAAAAGGCAAAGGCGTTGAAGGGGTTAAGCCCACCCCGATCCTCAAGAGTATTGTCGAACAGATTGACGACGTGCTGCAGGCTAAAATACTCGCCAGTCCGTTCAAAGATCGAAAAATCGGCCTGGTAGAAGGGCCGGGTGGTACGGTGATCGTGAAGGATGGGGTAAACAGGTATGAGGGGATTGATACTGTGCCGGATCCCGAAATTAAGGCGTTCATCCGACAGGCAGTAGCCGAGTGGGAAAAAGGTTCAAAGTAGGTGTTCCCATCGGGGCTAAGCCCCGCCGGCAGCGTTCTTGACGGTTTTTGTCAGATAAAGCTTCCCCCGTTCAAACCCCCGTTTGAGATAATACAACCGCGTTCCCACCGCCGCGATGACTGCCATGCGGCGGTAGCCATGCTCCCGGGCGATTCTATCCGCCTCAATCAACAGCCGCGTGCCGAGACCGGCGTGCTGCGCCGCCCCGCTTTGCTCCGCCCCCACAGCCAGCGACTGTCCGTAGACGTGCACTTCGCGGATGATCGCCGCCCGGTCGAGGTCAGTGAGGCCGGTAGCGGGTGAATCCGGGCCGGGCAGGGAAAGGCGCAGAAAACCGGCAATCCTGACCTCCGGGGTGACGAAAGACAAAAAGTGCTCCTCGGCCCCATCTGCCGCGTAGGTCAAATCGTCGAGACGCAGGGAAGCGGCGTCCACTTTCTCGTTGCGCACCTCCCGGCAGCGAATGCAATCGCAGTGCGCCCCGCGCCGAGCCAGTTCGGCGTGGACATCCTGCCGCAGACTGGAGCGTTTATTCCCGGCAACAACGTGGGGAGATGGAATATCGCGTATAACACGGTTGACACGACAGTAGCGCGGGATCGAGGGCTTCACATCCGCAATGAGATTCACAAGTTCTGCGGTGGTGTAGGGCTTGTATTCACCACGTTTCCAATATTCGTAGAGCGGGGCGTTTTCCAGCAGTTGGGTGGGATAGATTTTGATCTCATCCGGACAGAGGCCCTCCCACAAGCGGGGAAAATCCGCCCGGTCGGAGTCGGGCGTGGCACCCAGCAGGTTGGGCATCCAGTGCAAAACGATCTTGAACCCGGCGGCGCGCAGCAGGGCGACGGCACGATGCGCCTCGGCGACAGTGTGGCCGCGTTCATTCAATTTGAGAATGGGGTCGTCGAGACTCTGCACGCCCATCTGGACCTTGGTCACGCCGAGGGAACGGAACCAGGCCAGTTCGTCCGGGGTGACCTCGTCGGGGCGTGTCTCGACCGAGAGACCCACGTTGCGGTGCAAAGCGGATTCGTTAACAAGATAGGCTTCGCACAATCCGCCCACCTCTGTGCCCCCGTTTTCCTTCGGAAAATGGGGGGAGGAAAGGGGTGCATTCATCGCCTCGAAGCAGCGCCGTACAAACCATTCCTGGTAATCCCGTCGGTAGGATGAGAACGTCCCACCCAGAATAAGCAATTCGATCTTATCCGTCGGGTGGCCCACCGAGGCAAGCGCCTCCAGCCGCGAGGTTACCTGCCGGTACGGATTGAAGCTATGCTCCAGGGCGCGCATTGCCCCTGGCTCATCCGGCAGGTAGCTTTTCGGCATGCGCACGTCATCCGGGCAGAAGATGCATTTGCCGGGGCAGGGATAGGGCTTGGTCAGCACGGTGACGGTGGTGACGCCCGAAAGCGTACGCACCGGCTTCAGGCGGATGCGCGCCAGAAGCGCCTCATTCGGCTGCCACCCGCCGCTCTCCACCAACTGATGATAGATCGCCACCAGGGCCGATTTGCTGACATACCCCTTTTCCACAGGATGCCGGCGCACCGCCTCCATCACCGGAAGTCCGGTACGCACGTCCTCCAGGATAAGGCGCGCCGAAGCTGATTTTTCCGGCGTCAGAGTCCGAAGTTGCCGAAAGGTGCTTTTTTTAACCATAGCGATACACAGTATAATGACACTAACGATGAAAAGACAGATGGTTGCGCGGCTGCTTGCTTTGACTAAACAATTCTACCAGACCTTCGGATATGAATTCTCGTCCACGCGTCTGCACCTCCAGCCGGGTGTGCTGAAAGTACTGGATCGGTTAACGAGCGATGAATCCATCCTCGATCTGGGTTGCGGGAACGGCGAACTGGCGCGCGAACTGATGCGGCGCGGACACCGCGGTCCGTATACGGGCCTGGATTTCAGCCTGCCGCTGCTCGAAGTGGCCCGGCATGGTTGGGAAGATGCACCGGCCACCTTTGTGCGCGCCGACCTGGCATCCGCAAATTGGGGGAAAGTGGTTGCCGGTCAATTCGATCGTGTTTTTGCCTTCGCGGTACTGCACCATATTCCCGGCGCAGAAACGCGACAGACGATCTTGAACAAAATCCATACCCTGCTCAAGCCTGGAGGCCTGTTCATCCATTCGGAATGGCAGTTCCTGAACAGCGAAAAATTAAAAATCCGCGTCCAGCCCTGGGAGGAAGCAGGCATCTCCCCGGAGGCCGTTGATCCCGGCGACTACCTGCTCGACTGGCGCTCCGGCGGGCGCGGGCTGCGCTACGTCCATCATTTCGACGAGGCGGAGCTGGAGGCCCTGGCCGCGGCCAGCCGGTTCCGGGTCCGCGAGACGTTTTTCTCGGACGGGGAAAACGGGCGGCTCGGGCTGTATCAGGTCTGGGAGGCCGTATGAAGACGAAAAAGGAAATCGTCCAAAACTGGCTGCCGCGTTACACCGGTACGCCGCCGGAGCAGTTCGGAAAATATATCCTGCTGGTCAACTTCAGCAACTACGTGACCATGTTCGCCAGGATGCACGGCACACAGGTCTGTTGTGAGGATAAGTCCATGCCCAACGCCACTGCGGAGGGGATCAGCATCATCAACTTCGGGATGGGCAGCGCCAACGCCGCCACCGTCATGGACCTGCTTTCGGCCATCCAGCCGAAAGCCTGCCTGTTCCTGGGCAAGTGCGGCGGGCTGAAGGAAAAACCCGGGGTTGGCGAGTTCATCCTGCCGATTGCTGCCATCCGCGGCGAGGGCGCCTCCAACGACTATTTCCCGCCGGAGGTACCGGCGCTGCCAGCCTTCAACCTGCAGAAAGCCGTCTCGACCACCATCCGAAATTACCAGCGAGACTACTGGACCGGCACGGTCTACTCGACCAACCGGCGCGTCTGGGAGCACGACGAGGAGTTCAAGGCCTACCTGCGCCGCATCCGCGCCCTGGCAGTAGACATGGAGACGGCCACCCTCTTCATCACCGGCTTCTACAACAAGATTCCGTCCGGGGCACTGCTGCTGGTCTCCGACCAGCCGATGGAGCCGGAGGGCGTCAAGACCGCCGAGTCCGATGAAAAGGTGACGGGGGACTTCTCCGAACTGCACCTGCGCATCGGGATTGACTCGCTCAAGGAAATCATCAACGACGGGTTGACCGTCAAGCATCTGAAATTCTAAAGGGCGGACACGTTCGTATTACAGCGCAAGGTCGCCAGGAATGCCCAGACAAAAGCGATATTGATCCGCAAAGCTGCACTACTCTTCGCTAATCCGTTTTTATTCGCGCCGATTGGCGAAGATCAGCGGATTTTGACCTCCATCGTGCCAACATCGCGCGGTAATATTAGGGCCTGTCTGCTGATCGGTTCCGCCGCCGTGAGCAATGTGCGGCGTATCCAGCGCTACCTGCAGGCTAAATCGAAGGCCGAAATAGCGCAGCAAGTGGCTCCTGGCGCAGAAAAATGCACCCAGGAACAGGCCGAGGGGTCTTTTTTGGCTTTTGTAAAAACCACCCTGGCAGCTTTGTCCTGCCTTGCCAGGCCGAACCTATATGCCATGGGTTGTTAAAGTACGAGTTATTGCAGAAGAGTCATAAATTTCTGAACTTGCTTTTATCGAATTACTCACGAATGACAGAATTTTTGTTCAGATATTTACGCAGTACTCTGTAGTAGTTATGGCTCCAGGCAGAAGGGAATGGAGCCGCTCTGCCCGTCGGGAGTCTCTGTCTCGCCATTTTGGTCGTAAATCTTGACCCACTGGATTCCCGGAAACTGCTTGAGATTAGCTTCGATGAGATTCGCAATCGTGTAAGTTGCACCTTTGGAATTGCACTCCCCGGTCAGGTAGACGCGCGCCACGCCGTCTGCGATGGTTAGCTCGCTAAAGCCGGTTGCCCCGCTCAAGAAGACATCCAACCCCTGAGCCTTTTCATCGTCGGTGGGACCGAGGAAGAGCTGTGTCAATACATCCTCCGGCAGCGAACCTGTCGCCGGGACCGTGCGCGTGACGGCGTCTTCATAAGGTTCCGTGCCGATCGCGTAACGAGGCACATTGGTGAAGTAAACTGTCAACGCGACAGTTTGCGGTGTGGGTAACGCGGACCTGCAAGCAGACAAGATAAGCAGGAAGACGGTGATAAAAAATAGGGAGCGTTTCATTTCAGTAAATCCTCTGTTCCTTTCAATATACTACTTCATTTCGGGATAGCGGTATGCGTCGGCCAACGCGTGTCTGTGGGAGAGGCAGGAGAACACGAAACCAAAAGGATAGGACATGAGGCGAGAAGGACAAAGATGGCACGGTGCATAACCTGATTATATCCGCGGTACAATCAATCCTTAGCAGTTTCCTTTGGTGATTGACAATATCGTTTAACTCCGGAGAAGAGAAGCAAATGTCCTTCGGTCCAAGAAATAATACAACCTGGCTAATTGGCCTGCTGGTGATCCTCCTGGCGGGATGTTCTACTCCGACGGCTCTGCCGACTCCCTCCGCGACTGCCGCTGTGACCATCAGTCCAACCCCCCTGCCGACTTCCACCTCCACCCCTACCCTGACGCCGACGCCCATCCGTACCCCTCCAACGCTCCCCAGCTCTTACCAGTCCTCACTCCTGAACCCGCTCGACACATCACACGCCTACATTCAGGATACCTGTCATTATCTGCACGATAAATGGTCCTCCACAAATAGCACGCCGGGGACAGTGGTGATGGTCGTCATGTTCCACTCCATCGGTGGAGAAACCAGCGGCAATCAGATTTCTAAGGCTGACTTTCATGCCTTGATGCAGGCGTTACACGATAATGGCTTCCAGACCATTACCACATCCCAACTGGCTGAGTTTTTGGAAAATAATATCAAAATCCCGTCTCGCTCTGTTGTGCTCATTTTGGACGACCGGAGACCAGGCACTGTGTCTTTGGAGTTCATGCCATATCTAAATGATTACAACTGGACACTGACCCTGGCTTGGCCTATTGGTGCTGGAGATGATAGCACCGACAAGAAACCCGCCAGCAACGTACTGCCCGGCGAAAATTTCACCAACCTTTGGGAACAGATGGAAGCCTATAATGCCACTGGGCGGCTCGATATTCAGGCTCACGGTGTCGTTCATTATCCAATCCTCGCCGGATCCTCTGATGCTTATATCCGGGGTGAATTGCAGGGTTCGATCGATGCAATCAAACAGCACTTCAACAAAGTACCCATTGCTTTCATCTGGCCGGGTGGTAATTTCACTCCGCGTGCCGTCGAGATGGCTCGGCAGCTGGGCTACTTGCTGGGCTTCACCGTCAACCCGCGCGGGCCGCTGATGTTCGATTGGGTCCCGCTTTCTGATGTCAATGACCCGCGGCGACCTTCCTGGATCCCCGAAGGTTCCGTCAATGACCCGCTGCTGGTTCTGCCGCGCTACTGGGACACGGACGCCATCATCCATCTCGATGAAGTCACCCAAATCTCCCAGGAAGCCGCCGTCTACGCCGAACAGAACAAGGCGACGGAGCTGGAATATTACGACATCGTCTGTTCGCCGACCTACGGACCAATCCCCTAAGAGCATCGAGGAACGGCCAACGGACCTTCTTCACCCTGTACTCTTTAATCTTCACTTCTCGCTCATTACTCGTACCCATGTCTTGTATCTTCTGCAAGATCGTTTCCGGTGAATCTCCCGCCCAGATCATCTACCGCGATGACCTGGTGACGGCCTTTCGCGACAACCATCCCATTGCCCGCACGCATGTCCTCATTATTCCCAACCGGCACATTGCCTCGGTCAACGAACTGGAGGCCGAGGATGAACTGCTGGTTGGACACATGGTCACGGTGGCGAAAGGATTGGCGGTACGAGAGGGTGTTGCCGAAGATGGTTACCGGCTCATCCTCAACACCGGCGCACACGGTGGACAAACAATCCCCCATCTCCATTTACACCTGATCGCCGGGAAGTTTGCACGTTTCACGTTGCGCTAAAAATCACGAGCCGTTTCTCATCACCCGCCCTTCCCGCTTCTCGCTTCTTACTTTTCACTTCCTTCTGAGTGTTCTCCAGACATATACTCCCAGCCCAATTCCTCCCAGCAGGAGCGCCGCACCGAGGACGCCCAATAGCGGCGAAGGACTTTTGCTGGGATTGCTTGCTTCGGCCACTGTCTTGGACTGCGCACCGAAGTCAACGTAGGCTACGTCGCCGGGGATGACCTCTACGCTGGTGGTCAAATTAATCGTCGGATTATACTCATCCGGAGCCGCCGCACTTACGTTATATTTGCCAGGTGGGACATTCGCGAAACACATACCCTGGTAGACGGTCGAGTCTGGGTTGATGACGCTGGTTAAATTCTGTGAATACGTCCCATCCAAGCTGGTCAGGCTGATGGCGGCTCCAGCGATAGCACCCTCCGTCGCCTGACGCAAAGCGTCGCCGTTGGCATCGTCATAAACCAGGACGCAGATTTCAGCGGTGCCGCTCACGCCGGGAGTCGGTGTGGGCGCTACAGGAGTCGACGTAGGAAGTGGCCCCGGAGTTGGCGAGGCGATTGAGGGTCCGCCCACGCCCAGCATGATCGGCTTTCCTGCGCGGAGGGTGCAGTTTTCGTCCAGAAGATTGGTGGTGCGAATGTATTCTACCGATACACCGTACAAAAGCGAAAGCTGTACACAGGTGTCCCCCGCTTTGACGGTGTACATGATCCGTCCATCTGGGCCGGGGGTCGGCGATGGGATAGCCGCCTGCCCGGCCGGAGAAGCCGCAACCGGCACTTGCGACCAGAGCAGCAACATCCCGGCTAAGAACAAGACGAAGGCGAAAATCATTTTAGTCTTCATTACTTCACCTGCTGGAATTATATCATCCTCATTAGCAGAGGCCGGGTCCCTATTGGCGTGATGCCTCAAAGCAAAATGTTACTATAGGGGTATCGTTGCCTCAAAGCGGAATGTTACCGTGAGATTTTCCAAAGTTTGGCTACTTTCGCATCGATCGTGGTTCTCAGTTGAACTGGATTAAG
>Ga0315284_10002190_pt1 | contig 28044 bp, 48 predicted proteins | sample YL17G09_16_MG_FD_203696 | JGI IMG/M metagenome (GOLD analysis project Ga0315284, IMG submission 203696) | Sediment microbial communities from Yellowstone Lake, YNP, Wyoming, USA - YL17G09_16 | ecosystem: Environmental > Aquatic > Freshwater > Lake > Sediment | place: USA: Wyoming | collected...
TTGAATTCTTGATCTTCAAAATCCTCTACAGGAATACCAGTGAGTAGGGAAGCTATTTGTTTTAGCTTCCCTGCAAACTTTTTAATTTCCCATATTGGTACCCATCCTATTGAATTTGTAAAATCTTCATAAGATAAATCTGTCCTATTATAATGTTTACAAAAAGTTAAATACTGAATGATACTACCTACAGTGTCTTTTCCAACACCTATTTTTCCTGACAATCCAATTATACTCATAACTCTTCGTCATTAAATAAACTATGATTAGCACATGCTGCTACTGGAACAACATCTTCTTCAACTTCTACTTCCTCAACAGGAAGATCAGTTTGATTGATTGCATTTACAATCTTTTCTTTTAACTCATCATAGAACTCTGGATTATCAAGTACAAGCTGTTTGAATTCTTCAAGATCATACTTAGTTCCATCTACAGTCATAGTTTTACCATACTTACGTCCTAGTTCAAACTCATTAAGAAGACTCATCATCTCATCTAGTTTGTCTATACCTAAACCATACACTATTTCAAACTCTGATTTTCTATATGGAGGAGACATTTTGTTCTTGATAGCTTTTAGCTTAGTGATATTACCATAAGTTACATCACCATCTTTAGCTAAACTTCTACTCACCTCAATACGAACATCACTATAGAACTTAAGAGCATGTCCTCCTTGTGTTGTTGTAGGATTTCCAAACATAACACCAATCTTCTCTCTATACTGACTAATCACTATTACACATACATTATGCTGTGATAGAGCCCCTTTTAGCTTTGGATAAGCATTACTGTTCAATAAAGCTTTTCTACCTATTGTACTATCCCCTACATCACCATCAAGCATCTTCTTAGGAATGAGCGATGAATCACTATCTATGATTACAAGATCAATCTCTCCTGTATTAATCATTTCCATAGCAATGTTAAATCCTTCCTCACCACAAGATGGTTGAGAGATTAACATTTTAGTAGTGTCTACACCTAACTTCTTGAAATAGGATTTATCAACAGCGTGCTCACCATCTATATATAGAACAGTTCCACCTTTCTTTTGACATTCAGCTGCAGCATGTCCACATATTGTAGATTTACCTGTGCCCTCCCAGCCCATAAGTTCATAGAGTTTCCCCTTTACAAATCCTCCTACACCAAGAGTGATATGATCAAACCCAATACTTCCTGTACTGATTACATCATAATCTCCTCCTGCTTTAGAATCTAATGCTAATATTGAACCAACACCATAAGTCTTGTTCAATTTGTCCATTGCTTCTTGAAACTTGCTATTAGTTTCTTTTGCCACTGCTTTCTTTGCCATTATTTAATTGTTTTAATTGTTTAAAGATACTAAATTTTTGTTTAATTGTCAAGTTTTATGTGTCATAAACTTGACAAAATGTTGTCTAATTGTGTATTATATAACACTTTATACTTATTGTTGGTGAATAACACTTATGTTCTGTTTGTTTTGGTGAAAAACACTTTGAGGGTAAAAAAGCCCCAGATTTCTCTAGGGCCTTCCCAACAATTAAAAAACAGAAACAGAACTCTTTACTCACTTGTTCTAAGTGTTGTATTTCCTTTCTCACGTTTATCAAATGGACAATGTCTACAATTATTATTACAACATTGTTTCTTTGTCTTTAATAGATACTCTTTAGTGAAATGGACTCTTCCATCTTCTAAATAATAATCTACATGTTCTACAAAATCTTTTCCATCACTCATCTCTATTCATTTTAGATTCATAAATGTAATATGTAATAATAGTTGGTTTAGCTCTAGATTTTTCTATAGCTTTTTCATAGAACAATTCAACCATTCCTTTTCTTTCTCTAAGTTTGTCTACTTGAAAACTACTATATAAACCAAGTTTATTACCATTTGTTTTAACTTTTTTTATTTTTGAATTTGTTAATTTACTTCTTGCAGCTTCTTTAGTTATATTAAACATTTCTGCAATTTGTTCAACAGTGTAAAAAGTGTCTTTTTCAAATTTTGCCATTATTATACTGTTTTATAAGTTCTCTTTCATCCTCAAATGCATATCTGTATTTGACATCTTTGTATTCTTCCATTATAAAAGGATTCTGTAGCTTTCTCCAGAAGTTCTTATCATCTTTTGTTTCTACAGCAAGAATGATGTGACTATCGTTATATCCACAAACATATCCTTTATATTTTGGATGTACAACTAACATGTTTTTAAACTGGTTGAATACTTTTTCCATCTTTGTCTAAGTTAAGACTAGCAAGTCTATTTTCTAATTCATATTCCACCTTTAGAATGAAGTTGATTTTCTCTTCAAGCTCTTGATCAATAATCCTACCTACAAAAGGCATTAAGTCATAAAGATTTGTATACACTATAGCCATTCCATATTTGGTTTTTATTTGACTAAATTGAAATCCTGGAATCTTTATAAGATCATTGAATATCTGATCTACATATGCAAGTACAGAAGGTTCATGAATGTCCATTCCATAATGGTCTTCTTCAATATACTGTTTATACTTCTCGTTAAATTCTTCTGTTGTTCTCATGGTTTTTAAATTATAGGGAGACAAATATAATTCATCTCCCTGATTATTCCTAATTTATTTCTTCTTCTTTTGGAGATAATTGGTTCTCTAAGATTTCAAATGCAGCTTCTATAGCAAATAACTCTGCTTCTTTTCTTGTTTTAAATAATTTAACAGGATTAGTATCTATATTTCTAAAACTATGAAAGAATTCAACCTTATCTTTTACATCCATATAATGGATAAAAATAAATACATCATTCTCATCAAATACATCAAATAACATTCTAGGATTAACATCAATCAATGTTCCTATCTTATCATCATCTACACCTTGCTCAAGCATAAAATCTTTAAATTCACTTGGCACTGATTCATCTTTAAATGAGTTAATCATTTCTTTTAGAAACCAATCTTTAACCACCTTTCCTGCTAGTGGATACTTCTCTATTAATTCAAGTCCTTTCATGAGTTTACTTCTTTAAGTTTTACTAATTCTTTATGTTTATTCATCCACCAATCTCTCTCATAATCAAATTCATTAAGAGCATCTGTATTCTTAGCAGCATTATATCTAATATCATACAATGCAGATATTACATCTGTAACTGCTGCCATTCTATCATCACCAAATTCAGCTACTAGCTTTTGGTATATTTCTTCGTTATACATTTTCTTTTATTTTATCAATTTGTAATATTTCATTTGATTCATCGAATCCTTCCCACACCTCAAAATCATCACCAATAGTTATCTTAAGATCTATTCCAAGCTTTTCTTCCCAGAATTCTATAAGATCTTCTGATTTCTTGAAGATTCTGTATTGCAAAGATATCTCATCTTTGTTCAATCCATTCTTAACAATCTTAATCACCTTTGGAAACATCTTTTGAAAGTCTTCAGATGTCTTAGAATATTTACCCTGTTTGATTAGTTGAAAATCATTCTTAAATCTTTCATTAAGCTGATACACCACTACAACAAATCCATCTTCATAATCATAGTCTTCTATAATAGTTTTAGTTCTTTCGTATTCACTATCAAGAAACTCTCTAAATTTATCAAGATCTTTGGGTTTGAATAATAGATAAATCGATCCTGCATATTGATCTTCTCTTCTATCATCCTTAATATATGCATTGATAAATCCATTAGCTCTAAGAGCATCTTTAGGCACCTTAATAGTGGGCACCATAAAGATACTAGTTATATTCTTTTTAATCTCCATAGGTTATCCCTTAATGTTTACAATTCCATTAGATAAATAGTTTTTGTGGCTAATATTCCACGTGTTTGTTTCTCTACACCAAGTAAGAGCAGCAATTAATTCTTGTACACCAGGATAAGTTCTTCCTTTGTGTACAAATCCTTCATATGCATCTTCCATGTCTTCTAAATCAAGAGTGTAAATTAATGGCTGATAGTAGTTTGTACTATCGCACACAATGAATTTTAGAAAAGATACAGAATATCCATAATAAGGACTGTCTTCTTCTCTTACAAGATGTAACATTGCATGAAAATATAAGTACGCTTGGATGTACGCTCTCCTGTACAAGTAGTATTCTTCATAGAAGTTTTCTACACTCCATGTACATTTAAGATCGTATGGTTGGATTGTTCTTTCTTTGTGATCAATCACCACTTTATCAAGCATACTCTTAAACTTATGGCCATCTATTGTATATCCCTCCACTTGCATCTGATCTTTGACTTCATATCTAGAGCTGTTTAGAAGATTAACAATTGGTGCTGTTGTAGTGTTGATTCTAAGTTGTTCTACAATCTTCTCAGCAATAGATATCTCTGTAGTGTTAACCACTGTCAGATTCTTAGTTCTCACCTGTCTTATTTCATTGTAATATATCTCAGCATCACTTCCTACAAACTTAGTTATTACAGCTTCATATTTGATTTTGAATCCAGAATCTCTATATGCAGCTTCTAACAATTCATTCATAGGTGTTACCACTACACCAGATTCATCTGTAGCATCTCTTGTATGTCTATACAATGCTTCAACAAAATCTAACATAAGTCCTGTTGGTGTAGAAGCACAAGATGACATATAGAACTTCTCATCAAATAAATGAGGTTCCATAAGTAGGGTTTCAACTATTCTACCCATATTAGCCGCAGCATTATCTTTATCTTCCACCTTCTCTCCAAGGAAGTATTTCTTGTAATACTTCTTTCTATCTTGTGAGAAATCTTTTAATGAACTAGAGCTGTCCATTGTCACTGCTCTGTATTGAGCTTCTGTTTTTGTTGTTCCTGTTATCATAATTATTTGTATATTAATATTGCACTGTATAGTGATAAAGATCCTTTTGGATCTTCTGTAGCTACTAAAGACATTGATAATACTGTTTTAACTATTTTATCGTCTATTAGTTTTTGTAACTCTCTATTTATTACAAATAGATGTTCGTTTTCCCATGTCCATGTATTCATAATGTTTGTTTAAATGCTTCTATAATTTGTGGGTAAAGAGCTCTTACCTCCCTTGGTACTCTAGCAAAAAACCATCTCACCTCTAGTTCATATTCTTCTCCTCCACTAGATAATCCTTGTGGATGTATTAACCAGAAATAATGGTATTTACCTTCATGCTCTACATGTCCTTCATGCCACACCTCATTGAATGATGGTGTTTTGTTAATTGTAATTGCGTTAGTCATTTGTTGTTATTTTATTTACAAAACGATATAATAATTCAGTTAACATAATATCTTCCATCCATGGAGCAATATTACCTTTCATAGCCTTAATAATATTATTAAGGTGATCATTTGACATATCAGCTATAGATTTATATGATAACTCTTGTTTACCATCTTTACCTCTATTGCCCCAATGTGCAGCACTTCTATTGATCTGATGATCTTCTGATAGATATACAGTAGGACTAAGATCAACTAAATCTAGATCTTTACCTCCATAGCGTTGATAATTTGTTCCACCATCTACCATTGTAACATTCTCACAACTACAAGTTTTATAATCATGTCCATGATAGGAAGTTAACACTTCTCCGCATTCTTTACATTGCACTCTATTGAGTATTATTTGTTCTAGTCCATTCATAATTTAATTATCTATCACATTCAACAAATGATTCTGGGTACTCTTTTAATGCTTCTAGATATCTTTCTATCCAAGGTATAAAATGTTTATACATTCCCCAACCATTTGGGCTATTAAACTTTTCATAATGTTCTGGTCTAGCTTTCATATCTTCTAATCCTTTTTCTATAATAGAAATTATTTCATTTGCTTTTACAGGATTAGCTTCTTCATACTTATACTCAGCATCATAATCATCTTCAGGAATATTATATCCTTCTTTTAATCTATGTGGTCTCCATAGAGCCTCATATATACCTGCTTCATCAGCCATATCTCCAAGATTATGTGTAATGTTTGCACTATACACTTCTTCTCTTCTTGGTTCAAATATTACACCACCATCATAACTGACATGGTAATCTCTATATAATGTTACGTCTAAACTCATATTGTTTTCTTTTTAGATTGTTTTTCTTTAAGCGTTTTCTTATCATGACATGTAGTACATAATACCTGTAGGTTATCTTGTTCACAGAACAGTCTCTCCACAAATAGTGGTAGGTCTTGTGCACAATTCAATGAACCTGCAGGTATAATGTGATCTACATTAATATTCTTTTCAGTAGTCCAAGTTTTGCACTTCTTACATTGGTATTCGTACTTTTGTCTTTTACTAGGTCCTTTGTAATCTCTACGTGCATTTAACTTACACACTGATATAGGCTTCCACCATCTGCTCTTTTGTCTCAAAGCACTTCTTATGAAGCTCCAGAAGGCTGCCTCACTCATTGTTCCACTACATCTTGTCTTTGGGACTAACACTCTCTTTGCCATATTGTTATAATTAAGTTATGTCGCAAATATAGGAAATACTTGCGACAAAACTATAATTATTTACTATTTAATCGTAACTATACGATTAACAATTTTAGCTTTCATCTCGCTAAGAGTGTTAACAATAGAGTTGATTTCTGAAGCTGATATAGCTGGCATATTGAATTCATACTTTGTAGACTCAGTAGCAAATCCTTCTTTAGCTTTCTCTGCAAGAGATTCTAATTCACGAATAGCATATTCTTCATCCAATTGTAAGAAATCAAAGCTTCTATCATTCATAATCTGATCTGCTTCAGCAACAGTGGTAAGCATGAATGGAAGATATTCCCAACATCTACCTTTCTCTCTACCAATACCTACCACTTTCATAGGATTGTGAAGAGTCATAACAGTGGTATCACCACAAAGAACATAAGGAGCTGTATAACCTGCAAAGTGAAGACCTGCTGTAGCACAATCTTGTGTACTCCAGTTACAATCTTCTTTAGGCATAGCTACAACTTGTCCTATACGGATATCAAATGTTCTAGACCAGTTGTCAGTAAATCTATTTTCTTCTCTATTAGGAAGATCTAGATATAATTCTGTCAACCCACCAATCTTTTGACCATGGTCTACATAAACAGTTTCTGTGTACTCATATTCTTCCACTTCTCCTGTTCCATTACAATGTCCACAATCATGAGTATCTCCATCAAAATCTTCCCAATAACCATCACCATCACACTCTGGACATCTTGTGTCAGTGAATGTTTTATCTTCTTCTAATTTATCATCATGTACAAGTTTGTACTCTCCATCCTCTAAGAATATAGTGTATTGATCTGGATTCTTCTTCCATACAGCTTTCACCTTGTTGTAAGCATTACTTACAAAATGTACAAGCTCAGGAGATCCATGTAATGTAACAACATTTCTAAGAGCTACAAAGAATCCTTGTTTAGTGATTTTGAACTTATTTTCTGTTAAGAATCTGTATAGTTCATTAGCCACTTCAGCTCTTGGATTAAGACAACACCACATGAAGAAGTTCTTATGTGCCATGAAATCATCATCTTCGTTAAGAGCTTGTTCAAAAGTTCTGTGATCAGCAAATTCATTTCCCACTCTATTCACTATCTCAATGAATTTCTCTACAAGTAATTGAGGCATACTTCTAGATGTTCCTTTTAGATAAACACTATTACCCTCTACAGTGAAATCATCAATGTCTGCAAGTAATTGAATTCCTTTGTGAAGAGCTTTGATTCTCTCTGCTTCAGCTTTGACTCTCTCTACATCTTCTACAACATCTTTACATCCTACAATAGCATGTATTTCATAAATAGTCTTTGCTTTTTGAACAGCAAAATAATCATCTTCTGTAGCACCAGGCTTACTGAAAATAGTTCCATCTGCTAACACTACAGTGAGTGTATCATTTACTAATTTAATAGCAAAATACGGTTTAGCATGACATTGTTGTTCTACAGGAACATCTTGTTCCATTAAGCTTTCTAGCTTGTTAGCTACCACTGTAGCAATTGCACTCTCTGCTGTTTCTTTGAACCAGTCTAACGATAAAAATTTGTTTGTACTCATCATATTTATTAATTAATTGTTACTTGTTAAATAAGGGGACATTTCTGTCCCCATGTTAAATTATGCTAATTGGTCTATTGTTTCTTCTGTAAGCACTTCATCATTGATTTTGATGTTATAATGCTTTAAATCCACTCTGTGTTTGTAATACTTGAATAAATCAGTCATTACATTAATCATTGGATCACCTTCATGGTAATAGCCCATTGATCTACATAAAGGATTTAAGAATTTAAGCTTATCTATAATATCTAACATCTCTAAATACTCTGGATATATAGCTGGATCAAATAACTTATTCTCATAAGCCACTTCTAACATTGCTTTTCTTATATCATCATTTGTTTGTATAAAATTCTTAGTTCTATACTCAGCTAATCTTTCTAGTTTATTATAAAGATCTATAGAGGTATGTTTGATTAATGTTCTTTTCTCAAATATATATCTATAATTAACCATCAGATCATTGATTAGTCCAGATGTTACGATTCTTTTAAATGGTGTTGTTTTCCCTTCCATAAATTTGTCATAGGATATTAAATTGTGTATATCTAATTGCTCTACAATCTTTAGTTCTCTATCAGAAAATGTAATCACTTCCATCTTCTGTTTTTGCATAATTCCATAGAGAGCATCAAGTTTTGGTGCATCTTCATGTCTACCATACACTTTTAATCCTTTATGTCTATGAAGTTCTTCTAACTTGTATAATTGTGAGTCAAATTTACAATTTTTACCACTGTATCGCATTAAATCAACACCTTTTTTACAAACAATCTCTCCTTGAAGCTTTAGTCTTTTAGCAACACCTAATGCAGATTTAGTTATCTTTGCTTTTTTCTTGCTATCAACAAACTCTTGAGGAATATCATATTCATCAAGATTGATGAAGTTTGATTCAACCATAGACATAATGTGTTGATACTCTTTAATAGCATCTCTCCATTTAGATCTTGGAAGTTTAGCAAGATTCAATAAATGATAATATGTTTTAAGATTAAACTTAGAAGCCACTCCTAATTCCATAGGTTTGCCTCTCTTAACAAGAAAGTTGTAATCACTCTCTACACATGTAGCTCTTAAGTAATCCTTTTTGATTTGAGGAATTCTATCATTAAACACCCACACCTTACAACTTCCATTACATATAGATTCTAAATTATATCCCCATACATAATGTTTATCTGCATCAGCCATTCTTTTATATCTCAATGAATATCTAGTAGGAAATGCATCTTGCAACATGTTTTGTTTGTGTTGCTTATACAAAGAAGGAAAGTTCAAAATCTTAACTCCTTCCAATACTGGAACAGTAGGTTTCACTGTGGCATATCTAATAAACTGATCAATGCTACGTTTGTTACCATCAGCCATTTCAATCATATGTCCATTCTTCTCAAGATAGTTAATCATAGACTTAATATCATCACCATTGTTTACAGATTTGTTGTAAAATTCAACATACCAATTACCCACTTCACTAAGTTTACTCATGATGATTTTCTTAGCTTCTTGTGTATATCTCAATGATTCTCTGTTTGGTGTTGGATAGAGTCCATCACTCAATGAAAATCTAAGACCTACAGGAAAATCAATTCTATCAATACCAAGCTTCTCAAAATCTAAAGGATAGTACACATTGTCTAAACAGATGTGTAAATATGGATCTGTAGATAGTTCAGAGAACTGAAAGTGTTCATGTCTACTAATAATAAAATCATTAACAATACTTCTATCATCTGGTACATCAAAATACACACTCTCGAAATAACAAAGTTGTTCTTTGATTTTCTTCTTGAACTGCCAAAGATCATTGTATTTAACAGGAATAATGATTTTTACACCATTAGCTTCTTCTGTCTCTTTTTCATATAAAAGATCAATAGTGTTAGCATCTTCTCCTTCATACATCATATACTTACGTTCCATTCCATCTTTTCTACATACAAAATAAAACGAAGAAGAATAAGCTAATGGTGCCTTAAATCCGAGTCCCATCATACCTAACTCATTGTTACTCAACCGTTTAGTAGATTTACCATACTTACTAATAATGTTTCTTACATCATCTGCATCTAAGCCTATACCAAAATCTTCTACACAAAACTCATAATTGTTATATGAAGCAGCTTTTAGTGAAACTACAATTGGTGTATCAACACCAGCTCTTCTATGGCTATCTAGTGCATTACTTGCACATTCTCTGATAGCAGAGCCTATATCATCAGAATATAAATTCTTACTTAACATCTGCATCAATATCTGTGCAGAATCTAAGTCTAGTGACATTCCAATTGATTCTTGTGATTGTCCTTCTTCTAGGACATTTGCTTCTGTCTGTTTTTCTAATATCATTTCTCTAGTTTTAAATTATTTCTGTTCTCTTTACTAACCAAATCTGTCTACCACTAAGATCTACTGACACTCTAAGATTATGATCTTCAGGTGTAGGTATCCATGTTTTATACACTCTATTGTGAACTTTTCCTGCACCATCAGTATAAGAATGTGTTACCACTTGATTTTGTCTTGTTGTACATCTAAAGTTTGCAAGCAATGGTTGTTTTGTTTTCCAATGCATTTTAGTTTTACTCATTGTTGGTGGTGTTAACACCCTTAAATACTTGAAATAAGACTGACAAGATATCATTATCTCATCACCTACTTGTACATCTTCCACTTTAATTAATACGTTTTCCATAATTTTAATTTTAAAAGGGCACATCTACAGGCAACCATTGCACTGTGAACCCATTGGTTTCTTCTAATAACACATCTACTTTACTAAATACACCTTCTGTATCCCATTCGCTATTCTTATAAGCTGCAGATGCTGGATGACTAAGTTCAAACACATGAGCAAATATGCCTGTGTATTTTTTATACTTAGCTGCATCTTTGCCTAAGAATATAATTGGAACACCTAAGTGATTTATAATTTCCTCAAACAGATATTTGATAAATGGTTCCCATATTTCTAAATGAGAACCTGCTTTATTAATCTCTGTTGTTAGAGCTGCATTTAACATTAACACCCCTTGATCTGCTAAATAACTTACGTCTGGAGCTGGTGTGTAGTTTAGATTTAATCCATTATAGAATTCTTTCTCCAAACCTCCATAAAACTGTTCTAGTGTAGGTTGTAATTTACCTGTAATAGAACAACCCATAAGTAATCCATCTGCAACTGGTGCATCGTTCTTAAGAGTGTGGTATGGACATAGTCCTACCATCACTGCTTTAATATCATCTAGTGGTGTTTCCAAGAAACATCTCCAAACATGCATAGATAGAGGAGCAACTCTTTTACCTCTCTTACTCTCTGCTTTTAGATATGCATATATCTTATCACATTCTTCACTCTCGATGAATGGTCTCATCCTAGATCTCCAAGATGGATGAAACTGATGTTTAAAGTTTTCCCAATTCATAATGATAATGATATTTTTCTATGAAAGAATTTAGTTAATATTCCTTCTAGGTTTTCTACACTTATACATTCTATTTCATCTCTTCCAGCCATAAGCCATTCAATGTTCTCTTTAATCTGTTCTTCGAGTATTTCTAACTCATCATCTGTTGCTCTCATGATTAATAATTTAATATTTGTGCTTGTAAAATTTCATTATATACAATATCCATAACAGGAAAAGGATTCTTATCCAAAATCTGTTTTAATGTATCTTGTCTTGCAGATATGTCCATTATGTTTCTGGTTCTCACTGCTGTCTCTATTCTACTAGAGAGTTCTGCTATCACTGTAGCTCCTTTTTTGAAATGATCTAATTCATCATCTGAATGTACTTCTATAAGTTTGTTTACATATTTCTCTATATGAGGAATAGTGTTTCTCAAAGATTGTTTTGCTTTCTGAACAAACAAATCATTTTCATTCATGATTTCAAACCTTTCTAATAGAGAAACTGAAAGTGCCATGCTTTCGATAATGACATCTGATAATTGTTCTGATGTTAGTTTCATAATAATTCTCTTTCTATTAAATATTTTTCTATTGTCTTTAGTCCATGTATTCTTGCTAGATCAGCCCAGTCTTTGATTCCTTCTCCTAGATAGAGCTTTGGTACATTGCAATACTCAAACCCAAACTTATCAGTTATAAGCTGAGAATTCTTTACACCAGTCTCATCACTATCAAAGCTCAATATCTGTCTGTCTGAGTTCTCTTTTAGATATTCAATGTTCTCTTCAGAGAAACATCCCATACCCTCATTCTGAACTGCACAACAACATGGATAGATCTTTTTCATCACCATGTAATCCTTCTTACTCTTATTGATGAAAGCAACATCACAATTTGTGATATCATCTAGTCCATCCATCATAGTGATAGGTACATTATTAGGCATCCACTTATTCTTCTTATCTGCATATGGTCTGTAGATTTTCCAATGTCCTTCATATAGATAACCAAATCTCAATTCAGAGTCCTTTATAGGAAACTTTTGTTTATTTAGATATACAGTGTCTATTGAATACACATTGTTAGCTCTAAGATCATCTATGTCCTGATAATACATATTCCAATATGCTAGTTCTTCATTAGTAAACTTTCTTGTCTTCACTTGAATGAAAAACTCACGTTTAGATGTAGCAGTTGGTTGTGCATAATCAGAAACAATCCTCTCATAGTTTTTTGTAGAGGATGCAGATATAATCCCAAGATCAAAATCTCTATCAATCATCAACATTGCTTCACGCAATGATATATTGAAAAGCATCATGACAAAATCAAAACATCCACCTTTCTTACTAGAATCTCCAAAATCACAATATTTCAATGATCCTGCTCTATATCCTATAATGAATGAAGGATTCTTTTCATTTCTAAAGGGTGAATAAGTAACTACATTTATTTTCCAATTCTGATGTGGCATATAAAACTTATAAATATCATATTCAGATATTTTATTCAATATGCTATCAGGTGTCAAGTTGATTCTTTTTTTCCCTTGTATACTCATAGCTCTAAATATAAAAAGCCCCATCAAATTAATGATGAGGCCTCTTACAGAATTAACAATTATTAATAATCATCCCCATCATCAGAAATAAATGCATCAGAAGCAACTAAGTTATCATCTGCATTATAATCCTGAAGATCTTTAAATGTATAATAGTCTTTACAACCATATTCACCTATAACATTCACTACGAATTTCTCGTGTGCTTTCAAATCTTTAGGTTTCTTGTTTTTAAGAGAGTCTTGTGTTTTTCTGTTTCCATAATCAACAAGTCTAAATTGTTTCAAAGCATAACCACCCAAGAAGGCTTTGTTATATATTCCTTGATATTCTTTAGATTCTCCATCTCTTTCTTTAACAATCACTGTTGCTAAAGCTACAACAGATTTAGCCCATTCTCCACCAACTTGATCTCTAAGGTCTTTTACATTACCTCTCATCAACTTCTTCCATTCTAATTGTAGAACAGTGTCTGCATCACGATAATCAAGATCAGCTAACCATGTTCTCATGAAGTTGTAAAGATCTTCTTCTCCTGTATATGCCACTCTGAAATCTCTTCCTTTAGTAAACCATTCAGCAAGATTATTTTCATCATCTGCCCAAGAACACATACCAATAGAATTGATATATTGTTTCTTAGTACCATCTTTGTTCTCTCTTTCCTTATCTTCTAAGAAAAAGCTCACTTTAAACTTGTCTTCTTGATTAACTCTCTGTAACCAAAAATCAACACGTAGATAGCTATTACCATCTTTAGTCTCACCTAAATACTCAGCAGCTTTGCTGTCTTCTTTAAGCTCCATACCAAGCTTGTCTTTAAACTCTTCTAGTGTTGGATTAATTGCAATCACGTTAGCCTCGAAGAGGCCTACTTTCTTTCCAAAGTCTCCACTTCCTGTGTTTTCTCTCTTTTTTCCTCCGATGTTCATAATTTTAATTTATTTAGTTTATTTATAATAATTTGTTAAGTTGTCTACTACCAATTGTAAATTGTTTGGTATTTTGGTTTCTGCGAACATTCCATCAGGACTTTTAGCTGGTATTTTTCTATAACGATTAGTTACAAGTTGATAGTTAGCTGTTCCATCTTTGTTCTCTTCTACAAGTGTGTATAAACACACAGTTAACAGTCCTTCTAATAACACTTGATTGTCAATTAGCTTACCTGCTGTCTTAATTTTATATCCTATAACATCTTGTCCATCCATCACTTCTTCTGGATGTGTAAGATAGAATACAGTGATATCTTCTCTTAGTTGTCTAGCTGTTCTAAATAGATCCACCATGTCTTTAGCCATAACACTAAATTTAGTAAATCCTACCTCTGTAGCTTTTGCCACCATATTGAATCCCATAATGTAATTAGAGTCTTCAATGATGATGTTCTTGATGTGAGGAGCTTTGTCTGAAATAGTTTTTAATAATCTACTGATTTCATTTGCATCTTCAATTTCCTTGTAATTTTTGTTTTCAGCATTGTAAAGTTTTTCAGATCCCTTAAAAGGAAGCTCTTTCTTTGCAACGTTAATAATGTACGTTTCTTCTGGATTCAGATGCTTGATTGCTGTACTCTTTCCAGTACCAGTTGCACCAACAATCCCTACTAATTTGCTTGCCATTGTTTACTTGCTTTAATTATTAATATTAGTTTTTTACTTGTATAAAGATACGAATAATTATTTTAATTATCAAACGTATTTTATCTTATTTTTGTCAAAGAATTCCAGTGCTTTGTTCAACCATTTCTGCTCTACAAGTTCGTCAGAACTGATGATATAGATGTGTGCTTTCTTATCAGGAGTGTTATACTCCATGGCCATACATCTATTTATCTTCTGTGCTAAGTTCTCTGCATTGCTGTCAAAGTAATTAATAATCACCTTGTCTAATGGTTTGTATGTAACGCCTGTATTACCAATCTTTACAACAGCTAAGTGATTCCCTTTACCTTCAGCAAAATCTTCAAAGACTTTTTTCTCTTTAGACTTATTGTGATAGGAAGGAACACCAAGATTATCTGCTACAGCAGTGGTACCACAGAAAACTAAGACTCTCTCATCTTTATGTGCAGCCAGAAGTCGCTTTGTAGCATTACTTTTGGCTAGGGATGATTGAATGATACGCATTCTGGCCAGACGTAAGAACATAGCATTACCACCTTCTCTGTCCATCTTATTGATAACCCATGTAAGATCATCAAACTGTTTCTTTTCAGTTTTATTCTTACTCTTATACTCTTGTAATGTTTTTGTGTCTAAGGGCACTCTAATCACATGGATTTCATAATCAACTATAACTCCCTCTTCAATTGCTTTTTCAATTGGATAGGTTGCTATTACATGAAGATCTAATTCTTCTTCAATAGTTCGTTCTGTCCAACTGGATAATGTACCAGTTAGACCAAGAATCTGTCCATTAACATCGAACAGGTCCTTACACACTTCTATCTGAGCCTCGCTCAATAAGTGTATCTCATCAATAATGACAACATCAAAGCTCTGCTCAGCATACTTCTTTAATGATAAATGCGTAGTGTATGTGACAATGCTGTCATCAAACCCTAGCTCTTCAAAATCAGCCTGCCAAGACTCTTTAATCTTGTTATCTGGATAAGCAATCAATATACTCTCAGGCTTAACTTTGTCTAGTGCATGTATACTAGTTCTAATCTTTCCAAACCTTGGACATAGATTTAGTATTCCATACATTCCATGCTTTAGCCATATATCAGCAAATTCTTTTTGTCTTTTGTCTCTTAGTGTCATAGTTTACTTATAAAGTTTATCCAACAGCTAAAAAACATGAAGTGCATATCAATTTGCCACCAATAATCTGGATGATGAGGTAGTCTTGCAATTTTAAAACAAAAACCAAACTCATGCCAATCCCAATACGTATTTACTTCTAAATTTTTCATCTAAGGAAATATGATTTGTTAATAATTGATTCATAATCTGCATCAGTCATATCTTTTTTCCTATTTAATTCTTTGAACATTCCAATCTGGCCTAGGAAACCCATACCAATTCTAATGTCATCTTCTCCATAAGAATTCTTAATCACTCTAAGACTTCTGAAATACTTAGCTCCATAGGAGTCTACTAATTTGTCTAAGTTATATCCAGATGGATCTGCCACCTTGTATCTAATAGGATCAAACAGGCCCATAACAACATCAGCGTCATTCTGTGTTGATGAACTATCTGCAAAATCTTCTAGTTGAGGTTCTACATCTCCATTCTTTATCCTAGAAGGATTAGAGATGTCACGATTAAACTGTGAGACCACTACAGGACTATATCCATAGAAGTCTCTAGCATATCTCAGCTCATCAGACATCTTATCAATAGCTTGTTTCTTAGTAGGTTGAGCAGTTGTAAGTTTCAGAAGACCAATGTGATCTATAACCACCATAGTTATCTGACTTGGATCATCTGGGACATATATCTTGTTCCATTGATCTAGTTGCTCAATCTTACCATTCTTTAGTGCATAGTCTTTTAGTTCTTTTGCTATACCTACAGGGTTCTCTGGTCCATCAATGATTGTAACGATTTCACTTAGTTGTTCTACATAATCTCTATAGTGTAGAAACAAATCATGTTCATCTTTAGTCATCTTTTCATTCCAACCAAGAAGCTTACCTACAGGAATAATAATACCCTGGTCTAGAAATATTTTACGAGATACCCATTTGGCCATCTTGTATGTTCTACTTCTCTCCATGGACCTATACCACACCTTCACTTTAATACCTGAAGCTAGGCCTTCTTTAGAAAGAGCCCAATCAACAGGGTTAAGTACAAAAGCATCATCAATAAACGAAGTTTTACCAGATCCTGTTAGTCCACCTACAAGATAGTACATACTCTTACGAATACCTACATATCTAGTCAAGCGATCAAATCCCATTGGTATCCCTCTGTTAAGATCATTAAGGCCTTTCTCAACCTCTGCGTTTAATAGTTCAAAACTCATAGTTTTACTATTTTCCAGCCATACTTTGACCAATTTTTTAAATAAGCTCCATACGAACAATACGAAGTTTTATTCAATCTTCTCTCGTAGATTGTAATAATATCATTTTCTTTTGCTGTCATAATTTTTCTATTTCATTTTTAACTTCTTCCCAAAATGGTTTCATTACTTGATAGCAATGTTGTGATATTTCATCAACTGCTATTAATGCACATTGTTTAGCTATTGAAGTGCATAAAATTTCATTACCACATTCAGTATCTTCATTCATTAGAATAATTCTATATGAATTTTCTAACGCTTCTGCTTTTTCTTTTGGTGTCATATGTCAGTTCCTCCTTTTGGTTTTTGTAGAGATTCTTTGATCTGTTCTCCTGAGTTAATTAATTCAATATAGGGCTCATAAGCTCTTTGATTCAGATAGGTGACACTGTTTTGCATGAATGTCATTCTATTACTGCTAGTTTGTAGAGATGATTCTTTCTTCTGTAAGATTTCGAAATTCAAAGCAGCTATAAGCTGTGCAGCTGTATATTCTCCTTCTAGTAAGATCTTATCAAACTTCAGTCTGCATTCATCTTTACCCTTTCTGATAGCTCTGGTACCTGTAAACTTCTTACCCTTGTAGTCAAAAGAATCAGTGCCTGGATAGTTCTTCCACCATTCTTCAAAATCTGTTGTGGCAGGCTTTCTCTTTATTAGTTTTCCTGTGCTTTTAGCATTCATGAATTCTAACAAATCTTTGCCTAATGTTGTGAGCTTTTCATCATTATTGGTTATCAATGCTTTTCTTATCAAAGACTGATAGACAGAACTAATTCTCATACTTCCCTCACATAGTGGAGAAACATCATATTGTTCGTCTATCAACTTCAATAAAAATATAACATCTAAATTATAACCTTTCTTGATGAGCTCCTCGAACTGTTCTGGTGTTACTGTTAGCTTCATCTGTTGTTATTGGTTTTACTATTTTAATAATTGCAGGAAGTCTATTCTTAGCTTCTTGCTTCTCTTCCCATTCATGCCATGAGTTAACAATATCTCGTTCTCTTTCCATAGCATAAATATGATCGTTGGGATATTCCCAGTCTTCATACCAATTCATTATGAAACAGTTTTTCTAGGTCTTCCAACAGGTCTTTTCTCAATATTTGCATATTCAGAAAGAGTTAGTTTTTTCTTTCTTTTAGGTTTTTGCTTATTAAAAGAAGTGTATGTCACCTTTCTAGCTTCATGCTTTGGTTTAACTTCTTCTTCCTCTTTATTTTCATGTGCACTCTTAGCTGCAACATACAGCATTGCAATTGATACAATGAAAATAGATCCAATAGCGATGTATAAATTCATAATTTCTAAGATTTAATTCTTAAGCCAAATTGAAGGATAAACCATCCAAATGTTTGTTCAGCTCTTGATTTGTTAAATTTAAATATTTTCTTTAATAGAGGCATAGCATAACGCTTGAATTCCTCATATTGTTCTTCTGTCATAGTATTGTTAAAATACCATTTCTCATCATCTTTAATTTCATCAATAGTTTTACCAACCATCTTTAGTTGATATTCAATTAGATGATCTGTGATGTTTGTACGATTGATTGTTGCTTTCATTAGAATAAATTTAATTGATTAGGTATAAACACTGTTTTAATTCTTTTGCCTTCAGTTTTGATTTTAGTAACAATTCTGTTGGCTTTCTCGATATAATAATCATAATTGATATTATCAGTTTTACTATTCTTTGGTAAGAAGTTACGCACTTCACACACCCACTCACCAGCTTCCACTTGACTAACAGCAGCTGCTCTAGTTTGACATTCTGGATTCTTGATTTTAAAAATCTTATCACCAGTGTTAGATACATAATATCTAATTAGTTTGTCATACACAGTGGTTTCTCCTGTAGATCTATTAGTTCCTTCGTAATGAAAACTTCTAGAAGCTTTCTGTCTTATACAAAAATCATATAGATTCTTGTGATTACGAATCGTAGTATCAACAGGTACACCATGAACAAAATACTGCTCAAGAGCAATCGGAACCACTCTTGCTGATTTGTTCTTGTGTAATTCGAAGTCAGTAAGGAAATCACCTTTCTTTTTAATTTCTCCATTAGTCATAATTGCTAAATAGTCATTCACCGTACTAAAGATAATCTTGGAATAGTCTGTTCTTTCTAACTCATATTGAGTTTCTTTACACCACCATGCATTAATTTCATGCATCAAAGGAATCAGTTCTTTCTTAATCTTGATAGTTACACCATCCGTGTTTGCAGAGATCACATGTATGCCATTGGTTTCATATTTTTCAATAAGCATCATTAGACTAAGCTCACCAGTTATTGTGGTGAACATAGTTAACTGCCTATCATATATCCAATTTTGCATATCAGATGACTTACCATACACAGAGTTAACTGCAAGTTTAAGTGCTCCAACAATTCCTTTAATCTTCTTGTCCTTCTTTGCAAAGGGTTTAAGCTCCAATCTTTTATCAAACATCTGTTTGTATCCCCTAAGGAATTCTTTTCCTAAATGAGCAGGAAACTGCCCATTGTTGATGATGATTGCTGGATAATAAGAACTAACATCCCAATCGATTATCTCGTACTCTTCATCAGCCTCAAACACTTTAGGTTTGTTCTCTGTATGAAGACCTCCTTTCATAAAAGAATATATATTTCCATAGAAATCTATATGCTCTTTGAAATCATCTTGTAAGCCAAGTTGCATCTTTGTAATCTTCTTTAAGAAAGTCTTAAGTTGATCAGTTTCAAATGTTACATACTTAGCAATACAATTCTTTACGTTAATGCTTTTTCTGAAGTATCCCTTCTTTGGAAGTTCTCTGTAATCTATTCCTTTCTCTGAACAGTAATACTTCTTAATCATTTCATCACCTATCTTACTGTCTGAATAGTTAAGACATGGAATACCAAATTCTTCTTCAATATCCATTCTTAGTTCTATCCTGTTATCTCCTTTATACAAAGGATGATCTGTGTCACCTAATGTTATCTTGTAGAATTCATAAGTGGCATCAACATCATTATAACAATAGTCAATGGTCATTTCAACCTCTTCCTTAGTCATGTTAGTTTTGGTGTGATGAATAGGCATCTCTTCAATGTTCTCTAGATCCATTTCAAACTCAAGTCTTTTAAGACTCACCATCCGATTCTTATTATCATAGTGATGTATCTTAAATAGATCTATCTGTTTAAGAGATAGTTCATGCTCTCTGTATTCAGGGAATACATCATAATTAGCATCATGAATAACATCTGCAGCTTTCTGTGCTATCTTAGCAGTGATTTCTAAGTTAGATAGCTCATGCCAATTGTCATAGTTTCTTAAGATCCACTCAACAACTTGACTGTCAAAACGCAGATTATTATATCCTACCCAATAAGCATCACTATTAGCTTCTGTATATCTAACAAAAGAATCTAATTGATTCTTCCATTTAGACACTTGAAAGCTTTTACCTGCTTTACCAGGCACCATACAAACTATTAAGAATAGTTCTTGCATGGTTTCTATGTCGAAAATGATTACATTTTTATTGTTCATCTTTATGTGAATTTAATAATGTTAGTAGTTCTTTCCAACAATCTCTAGTAGCCATAGCTTTGTAAGTAAATTTTTTATAATTATGCTCAATCCCAATATTATCTTGAGCTACATCTTCATAATGCAGTTGTAATTGATGCAATTTTACTACTAATGATTCAAGCTTGTCTCTAAGTGTTCCTTCTTTATCAAAATCAATGAACTTATAAGCATCAGATCTATTTGCTAATATCTCTTCTTTAGGTATTACTTGTACTTTGTGTCTCATTCTGTTGTTGTTTTTTATGATCTTTCCAATCTAGCCAAAAGCCTATTCCCACTATGATATTCATTCCAAATGAAATTAAAATTTCATGCAAATCTTCATAGATATTAATAGATAGGTGGATATGTCCTACAACCCAAAAAGGCATTGCAAGATTATTCGATATCCACCTAACTAAATAATTTATAAACTTCATAGCTTGCAAAGATAACTAAAAATATTATTATTGCAATAACAAATTTAGTTATTAAAAATAAATTCTAAAATGATCAGAATGTAACATGATTTTTTTAGGTGTTCCTTCGAATGTCATACCATGTGGCACCTCAATTCCCACCTCTGCAGGTTGTTGTTCAATTTTATGTAAATTTATTTTAGAGTTTACTTTTGATTTAACTTTTACTGTTTTCATTAACTCTTCTCTAATTTTTAAATCTCTTCTTAATTGATACATTTTAACTTTAATTGCATTATGAGTTCTTTCATATTTTTCTGCTAATTTTAAACAAATACTATGCATGTTGATAGTTGAATCATTAATTAACTCTAACATTTCATTAATTTCTTCTTGTGTCCAAAATTTTATTGTTCTTTTCATAATTTCTAAATTTTAGCAAAGCAACACATAGCTGATGTGTCCCAATACTTGATGAATAAATATTTGTTTCCTTGTTTTGTTTTGTAAATTGTGTGAGGCATAGGTGATTGATAATCAACACTGTCTAACACTTTCTCTTTCCTAGCTTTGAAAAATGTATCAATTGTTTCTTGTAATCCAATTCTATAACTAAATGTCATAATGAAATTACTCTTGAACTTAGCAATGTGCTTTGTTAAAAATCTAACAGAAGCACAGAAGTCAAGATCAAATAATACATTTTCTTTTTCTGAGTTTGCTTTAAGAATATCACCACATATTAACGCTATCTTAGACTTTGATTTAATTTTAGATAGTTGTTGCAATGCTACTTGTGAATTGTTCTCATAAATTTCAAATTCTTTACATCCTTTTGACTCTAGATAAGCTAGATATTCATTGATGTCTGGACCTGCTAATCCAACTACTGATTCAAATTGGAATCTTTGGATTAAGAACTCTCTAACAGCATGTTTGTTACTTGAGTCAATATAAGTTTTTTTTCTTTCAGCCATAATTAATCTTCTTCTAGTCCATCTTCTAATGTTTCATCCCAATCATCAAATTCATCTTCTGGTGCTAATGATAATATGATTCTATCTTCTAATAAAATTGGACCATATTCATCGTCAACTAGTATATCAACATAACCATCAAGTTCTCTTAATATGTAATTGATATCATCCAATGTGATGTCTCTAAGTTCATCTGATTCAGGTCCATCATCCCACCAAGCTATTTCATCATGTTCAGCAAGCACATCATCATCTTCATCAATGATTGCTAACCTCACAGGAGCTCCATGTTTAGACATAAATGCATCAGAGTCTTCTGGTATCTCTTCAAGCTCAAAGAGCTCTATATAAGGCTCTATTACACCAACAGATATTCTGTTAATAAAAAGCATACCTTCCTCTAATTCAAGAGGAAGATAGCTTGTAAATGATATTTCAGCTGGATACCACATTAGAATAGTTTTCTAGGTGCTGGTTCACATATTTGGTATGTAGAGTTAGAGCTAGATAGTCTTAATAGAATATGAAGATGTTCAGCTTCTAGATAGTCTAGTTTAGTTTTTTCTATTAAACCAATAATTTCTATACCATTACCTGTGTCCACTAATTGCATAGCAATAGCTTTCTTCATTTTATCATCCCATCCATCATCATCACTAAAATATAATGTATGAACTGTTGCATTTGGTGCAGCACTGAGTTTGTGATAATCATATTCATGAACATTATTAATGTAGATTTCTTCTCTGTATAACACCTCACTTGTGTTATCAATCATTTCTTGTATTGATTTTGCTAGTTTTCCCATATTAGTTATTGTTTACAGGTTTAGGTGTACATACATGACCATCACTCCATTTGATTCCTGGAGGTGGTGTTGTTTCTGGTGAGCTGTATTTACAACCACACTCACTACATATAAATTTATTCATCAGATGATTTGTTTACAAGGTTTAACGCTTTTTGATGTCCTTCTACAGCATCTTCATAAGATGTGTATCTATCCATATATTGATCATGTTCTCCACCAAATATCATAGTTTCCCATAATAGAGGAATATTATTATCTCTTGGCCAAGCATGATCTAATCCAAGAAACACTGTTGATATAAATACATCACCAACATTATCTTGTTTAACCACTCTTTTTTCTTGATTCTCTTCTAACCAATCACCACAATCAACAACAGGTGATTGTACAGGTTTGTTGTTCTCGTCTAATATATACCACATAATTATTGAAATAAACTTGCAGGTGCTCCTACGTTATACATTAACATTAAATAAAATCTTATACAATGGACATTTATATCATCAGCTCTGCTGTATGATTCACTTAAATTGTTATCCACTATAGCTTGAGCAAAATGCCCACCTGGACAACCTACATCCCATTTAGTGCATAATACACTAGTTCCAATATCAATAATGTGTTCTTTTTCAAGCAACATTAATGCTTGTGGAATATACTTATTTGCATTTTTGTTGAAATAGTCAGAAACCAATGTTCTGACTATTTTTTGTTGTTCTTCTGGATTCATATTTGTTTTGTTAAATTTTTATATTTTATGATTAATAGCCTGCAAGTTTAGATATTGCACCTTCTTGATTCAATAAGAATACAAGATTACTTTCTTCTTTTGGTGTGAGAGACTTAATAGCAGACATAAGTGATATTCTACTATATGTAACATCTTCTCCATACACATTTGTAACATTATCTGCTATTTCTAGCAGCTCTGATACATTAAAATTGTTTACAGGATCACCATTGTTGTCCTGCCATTTTCCGTTGATAATTTGCATGTTTTCTTTATTTTTTAGTCTATACTTGAATAATATTTCCTTCTGTATTGTGAACTCTTGCACGTTGTGCAACTGCTCACTAAAATTGATAATATTAATATTACCAATAGAGTTTTGTTTTTCTTCATTTTATTTGTTTTTAAATAGTTGTAAAGTTTCTTTTAATAAATCTAATTGTTCAATATTAGTATTACCAAATTTATATTGCTGAATAATAGTTTGTGTAAAGTTCAATACTTCTTCCTCACTATAACCTTGTTGTTCCTTTTCTAATTCTTTGACTTGTTCAAGAATATTATTTCTTTTAACCCAATAGTTTGCTCTATTAATTAACATAGAATCAAATTCTATGTCTAAATTAAGTAATTGTTCTGATAACCATTCTACTGCTGTTTGTTTCATCTTATTTCTTTTTAAATTCGTTTAAAAAATCTTGAGCAATAAAAATAGACATTGGATGGTATCCTTCAAAATCTTCTCTTTCTACTAAAAATTGTATTAATTCTAATACTTCTTCCTCACTATAACTTCTTTCTTGTTGATGTTTAGCACCAAGTTTTACACCATCTTCAAAATCTACATTTAAACAATCTTCTAATCTGCTTAAATATGCTTTTTCAGCAACTTCTTCAAGTGTTTCTTTATCTTTCATAATCTTTTTTGATTGGTTAATATTTCTCTAATTAGTATTACTAAAGATGGAGGGATTCTGTCAAAGAATGTATACTTAACATCTTTCTCTCTATCTTTATTGTAAAATCTTTCTATTTCGTAGTTTCTCACTTCCATAATATATGTTTTTAATTAAAAGAATAAAGCTCTCACCAAATAAATGATGAGAGCCCTAATTCTCCTCCCTAATAACCCAACTTAGCAAGTTGGTCTATATTGGCTTCTACAATATACACACCTTGTGACATTGTACATGCAAATGCAATACTCATTGCAAATGCTAATTTTCTGAAATGCCAGAAATCTACTGGACTTAAACTGATTGTTTTCATTGTTATTTAGTTATTAAGGAATTACAAAATAAAAAAGCCTCTAGGCAAGTAGAGGCTTTAGTCGAGAGTTTATTCATTGCAACTCACAAGTGTTCCCTATCCACAGAGACCATAGATTACAAGTTTAATGTGGATGTAATACCACGATTATTGAGATTGGCACTAGTAAAACCCAAACCATAAAGTACTCAACTCCTTCTCTGCGTGGAAAGGACTTAACATTCATGAGAAGCCAAATTTCTCTAATGTCTGTTGCTTTGTTATTTGACATCAAGCAACCAATTTTATAGTAAAAACTAAGTTATATAACTACTGCCTTTAGAATAATTATCTTTAGCCCATAGTGGTTGTAAATTAGAATAATGATTTAGTCTTATAATATCATTCTCTGTTTTAGCAGAAGCTATTGGAATTTTATGATCAATATGCCATTCTCCATGGTTTTCTAAAGTCATTCCTTCTGTAAATAAAGATTGTAAATGTTCAATAAATTCTTGTAATGTACAACCTAAAATATTTTCTGATTTGTCTGATTTTTTAAACTTTCCTTCACATCCTCTTTTAAATGCAGATCTTACAACACCTCTAATAGAATAATTAAATTTAAAAAGAGAGTCTGTTTTTAATCTAATATTTTGATTTAATATTATTTTTTCTTTATTTTTTTCATACCATGCTTTTTTTCTAGAATTGTTTTTCAAAAGATTTGGATTTTCTTTTCTTTTTTTATTTATTTTCTCTTTATTATTTTGGTAATAATTTTTATTGTAAATACTTATATTTTCTTTATTGTTCTCATTATATTGTTTATTAAGATGAAATCTTTCTTTTTGTTTTTCTCTAGAACAACTTCTGCAATAACAATCGTATCCATCTTTATATCTTTTATTTTTATTAAATAAAGACACGTCTAAATCTTTTTTACATCTTGAACATTTTTTCATTTTATTCTATAATTTTGTTAAATTGCTTAAATAATACATCAAGCAACTGCTGTGGAGGTGGGGAGAGTCGAACTCCCGTCCAAACTACTTTCATTAATACAATTTATACAGCTTATGGGGTCAAGCTCAGCTCAACGATTCCACCACTCTGTTTAATCTTACTACAGAGAAGAATAATTAATTTAGGCTGCTACAGCAACTTCTTCTCTAATTAAAGAGAATACTCTGTTCATGTTAGCTACTACTTGTGCGTTATCTCCTAGAGACACTACACGACTTGTGTTTTTGCCATTTAATCTATTCACCTTAGTTTACAGTTATCTCTCTGGCTGATTGTACTAACTATTGGTAACCTGTCAAATCCAGTCACCCCCATTATGTTTTGTATCACTCTAGTGAGTTTAAAACTGACTACACTGATATGAAACATAATATGCATAATATAGGTAAGTTCAATGATACGCAGCACATACATTGACTATTTAAACTGATGTGTGGCGCTTATAGTCCCCAGTGATTATACAAAATTATAACCAAGTCACTTACTGTCCTTCAAGAGAGTATCCTAATAATACTCCAAGTTATAATTTAATATCTCTGCAAATATAATTTACAGGGATAAATAAAACAAACAAAACAATCAATTATATTTTAATCTCTTGTTCACCTACACCTTCTGTATAGCTGTACACTCTGTCTTCACAAGTCACCTTAATCTGTTTACCACCTGTAGCAAGACATAAATCTCTCAATTCATCATTAAATTCTATCAATGATACAGCATTCACCTTATAAGGGAATTCATCTGTATTGATTCTATCTTGACCATCGTTCAAAATTAATATCTCTGGTTTCTCATGTGATAGGTCAATATCAAGATTACATAATCTACCACTAGATATCTCATCAGAAATACGTTCAACCATAGCAGCAACAGCTGTTTCTCCACCATTAGGTTCATTAGAGAATGTTTGCCAAAATTTAATTACATCCTCTTTGTTCTTAATGTGTTGAAATTCTAATTGGTCTGGATCATGAACAAAATAACTAAAGAACACCTCAGCTTCTCCCTTCATTACATACCTGAATCTGTCTATTAATATAGCATTCACCCAAGTTTGTTTACTATCCTCCCACATAGAACCAGAGAAATCTAGAATGATGATGATCTTTTGAATCTGTTCTTTTCTATCAACTGGTACATTAACTGTCAAATCTTTAGTTAAGAACTTAGTTCTGAAGTTAGGGAACATCTTTTGATAAAGATCCATCATATGCATTTGAGCATAGTCTCTCATAATCATCTTAGAATACTCATCAGAATTAGCCACTATCTTTTCAGATATTTCCTTTTCCACTTTGAACTCACTACCAAACTTACCAACAAGAGACAAATGGTTCATAATCTCCATCTTTTTATCTCTACTTCTATCATTTAGTTCTAGTTGTTCATTGATGTCTGGATCAGCATATATTTTTCTGTCAAAATCTAATCCTTTCTTGAGATCTAGCTCATCATCTTCTTGTCTTTCACCATCTGAGTCTTCATTCTTACTTGCTAATTTCAAATAAATAGCAACAGCTTGTTCAAGAGGTGTAAATCCAGGAATGTATTGCCCATAGATAGAATCAATCAATGGTTTCTTTCTATCATATTGTGCTCTATCTTTATCAGTGAGTGAATCAACATCTAGATATTTATCATCCAGATAATTAGGTTCTTCGATCATCTTGAAATAACATGCACGTGCTAACTCTTTGATCATATCAATACTCTCTTGACTCTTGACATATCTAAGTTTCTTCTTTATCTCAGTGGATGTTGGTGTAATGTAATTAACTGGATCTTTAACAAATAAGTTGCTATCATCATCCTCATCAACCTCTTTAATAAATGAATATGTAGACCAGCTATTTTTAGACCAACTACCACCACCATACTTACTCTTCCAACTTCCTACACTCTTTTTGGGAGTGTAGGTTGGAGTATAATAATCACCATAGTAATCATCATCAATGTTATTAAATAATGTTCTCATTATATAAATGCAGCTATGGTTAGATTTTTATCAAATTTGGTTTTAGCTTGTGTAGCACTCTTCACTAATTGTGAATGTATGTGTGCTATATCATCACCTACAGTTAGACCTTTGATGTCTGTAAGTTGTTTGTCAAGATCACCAATTGCAGTTTTGTACATCTTCTCATCCTCTCTTGTTACCAATGGTAGGTGATTTAGTGTCTCAATACTATAAGTGATAGCTGCAGATAAGTCTCTAAACTTAATTGTAGCTTCGAACTTCTTAATCACTTCAGC
>Ga0315284_10002191_pt1 | contig 28039 bp, 28 predicted proteins | sample YL17G09_16_MG_FD_203696 | JGI IMG/M metagenome (GOLD analysis project Ga0315284, IMG submission 203696) | Sediment microbial communities from Yellowstone Lake, YNP, Wyoming, USA - YL17G09_16 | ecosystem: Environmental > Aquatic > Freshwater > Lake > Sediment | place: USA: Wyoming | collected...
TCAATCAGATTTCCATTGCCTTTCACATGGCAATAGTTGCCGTAGATCTTGTTGTTGTTTCCGACGATCATCAATTGATCACCAAAGATCTCTGTGTCGTTGATTCGAATCACCTCGCCGCGCTTTGTGATGATGCTCATTGCTGGTAATGGCAGAGCGACGCTTCGGTTTCTGAAATAATGCAAAATGAGACCGAGGCGTCTGTCATTTTTTCGCAGTCATGACTGAGCAAGTGCCTGTTCACGCTGAGATCGCCAGCACGATTAAGCCGAATGCTGGTCGCACTGGAAAACCACGCAAAGCATCCGAGTCTCGCAGTCATCGCGCTGGTCTTCGATTTCCTGTAGGCCGTGTTGGCCGCGCGATGCGCAGTGGCCGCTATGGCGCCCGTGTTGCCAACACTGCGCCGATCTACTTGGCTGCGGTCATGGAGTATCTCACTGCTGAAGTGCTCGAGTTGGCTGGCAATGTGGCCAAAGAGACAAAGAAGGTGCGAATCACACCGCGTCACTTGACGATTGCGATCCGCGGCGACGACGAGCTGGAGAAGTTGCTGTCTCATGTCACACTTAGCCAAGGCGGTATCCTGCCGCAGATTCTCAAGGTTCTCTTGCCGCCTGAGAAAAAGCAGCCGACTCCCGAGTAAAGAATATCATCGTGTCTTAATCCGCGAGACAATGTGCCGGATTGTGCAGCAAAAGAGGCGACGCGCCGAGTAATTCCTTCGAGCTCGAACTTGTCTGATGGTCGCTGATCATCCGAATCGAGGCAATGAAGAGGCACAACAATTAGTGACACCAACCAATGTCATCTGGAATATCCCCCATCAGATGAATTTCCAGAACTTGCTTCTCCGTCTCGTTCGAAACCTCTTCGACGCCCTTGTTCAAGACGACCAATTTGCGACTATCGATGGAGCCACTGGTGGTGATAATCAATGGTTTCTCTATGGGACTTTTCAATTGCAGTTACTTTCTATTTACTTACTTTGACAGTGCAGTTGCAGCCGGCTTTGCTTTTGCGGACCTCAGGATAGAAATGAATGCCACCAATGTTATCTACAACCAAGAACAAGTTTTTATGGACAATTTGATTCGCATGCATTTGTGATCAAACAACTAAATGACCGTGAAGGGAAGGTATCGCACTGAACGAAATGCAAACATGCTCGAAACTGTACTCAATGAACTCCATATGGACGTCCTCGAATTGTTGTTCAATGTAGTGAACGCGTGCTTCAAGATTGTTGAGAGTCATTGGGTGGAGATCCATTGACACGTGCCATATGCCTCCAATTCGAAAATCTCGTAGAGGATGACCAAACCACTCTGGGTGTTTTTCGTGCAACGTTGTGCGAGCTACAACCAAAGGATCTACGACAGTCATTGATTTTTTTAGAATGACCAAAGATAACGAACTCACTCAATAAGATGCCAATTACAAACAATGCTTTCACTTTCATCACATGGCAGACGACTATGTGGTACTTCCCGTGGGCTCGGAGCATTGTGATGTCTTCGTTCGTAACTGGCAATTGATTTGCGAGTACTTGAGAGGAGACGCTGCCTCGTTTTATTTCTCTGCCTATCAGATATGTCAAGCACGTCAGAGGAATCCAGAGGAAAAATACGTATGCCCAAGAAATGTGTATGATATACTTGAACATTCCATCAAGCAGAGAAACCTCGTTTAATTACCCTGTTCAATCGACAATTGACTCTCGAGTAAAGAATACGCTTTCTTGATAATGTTTTCATTCCTATCAGATGACAGAGGAATATGTAATAGTTCCAGTTGGATCACAGCATTGTGATGTCTTCATTGACAACTGGCAATTTCTTTGTGACTTCTTCTGGGGAGACACGACCGCTTTTTACCTTTCCGCCTGCGAGATGTACCAGGCACGCAAGAAGGATCGAGAGACAAAATACGTCTTGCCAAGAAACATGTATAATTTAATTGATCGTTGCATCAAGAAGAGCCAAGAATGAATAAACTCGTTTAATTACACTGTCGACTTCTTAAACTGCTCAATCAACACGAGTTTGCTATCGAGCTCAGCCAGTGTCTTGCGGAGCAGATTGCTGGTGAAGCCCTGAATGGCCGGCATTTCCCAGCGCAGCACCGATGCCTGTCCAGCCGCCTCGAGGCGGTGATGATCAACCTTCTCTTTGGCAAAGGCGAGTGCAATGCGCTTGTCTGAGATGGTTTGCCGCAGGTTGGCACAGAGGTCGGCCTCAGAGAGCTGGCATTTCTTGAACTTGTCTTTCAATGCAACCGCCTTAGTGCGGTTCTGTTCGAGCTCAAGCCGAGTGCAGGTGCTGTTGGCCACCTTGAGAAAGCGGCCAACGCGCTTGTGATCGTTGATGTCGGCCTGTGTGATTTGAGTGGGATCGGTGTTTTGCTTGAGAGTTTTGAGTTCTTTGTGCATCCAGTAGATGTCGGCAATCATCTTCTGCTTGTCCTCTTTGGCACGGATGGGCCGCTGGCAGGGAAAGTCGGCTTCGAGCATGAGATTGGGGTCAAGGCGACTCAGATCAAACGTGATGCCGGACAGCAGCTGTGAGTAGCTCTCAGAGAGGCGCTCGGGATTCAGCTCGCGTGCGTACTCATCCACTAGTGGCAGCACCTCGCGCGAGATGTTCTCCTCTTTCATGTTGAGTGCATGCAGCATCAGATTGCTGTGCCACAGGTGAGAGCGGTTGTTCTCCAAACTGCCCAGCGTGAAGTACATCATCTGCGTTAGCGTGTTGGGCACCGGCTGGCCCATGTGTTGACAGAACTTCATGAAATCGCCGTTTTTCGTGGCGTTGCTGCTCACCGGCGCCATGGTGAGAATGTGCAGGCCAATGACCGACTTCTCCTGCAGCTCGCGGGCCAACTCCGGTGTGCTGCTGGTGAGCTGACGAATGTGCGAAGCAATGTCGGGCGCAGCGCTTTTGATGACATTGGCTGCGGTGTTGCGGCACAGCTTTGAGGCGACAAGTGCCACAAGAATGTCCTGCAGGCGCGGCACAGCCATGCCGTGCTGCTCGCAGGCCGCAACAACGCGCTTGGCCGCGCTGATGATGAGTGCGCTGTCAGTGTAGAGCATCCCTTGGTGACTTAGCCTTTTGGCCAGCCCACGGTTGGCTTATATGGTAGCCGGGACGCAGACAAAACGATAGAAACCATGAGCGTGCGCTTTGATGTTGCAGTGAAGTACAGCCCCCGCCTGGGCCCAGATGAGCAGCCCTACGCACTGCTGGTGTGGATTGGCGGCCTAGATCACGCTGTGGTCTCAAAGAAACTCATTGTGGTGCCGGGTTATGCGGACAAACCGCTACTCAGCTTTGAAATCCCAAAGCCAGCCCACATTGCCGCAGGCCAGCCATTTCTGCCGGCAGATGCGGCATTGATGTGCGTGGCACTGATTGCAACAAACAGTGCCGATGACAAGCACAAACACAAACTCGGTGTCAATGAGGCTGGAACCGCCTGCTTCCCGCTGCGCCAGGTGCTGCGTAGCAGTCAGGGGTCTGCCGTGGCCACCCAGGCGCTGCGTGTCTACAACGCGATGGTGGCCGATTCGCACTACACCGAAGACAAGGGCGAGTTGAAGCTGACTTTTGGCCAGCTCAAATCACAAGCAGTTGAGCCGTTTTTGCCAGAAAATGAGTACACAGTTGATCATGAGGCGGAGCTGCAGAATCCCCTGATCCAGGCCGTGATTCAGGCATCGATGCACTTTGGCCAGAACTCGACATGTCGCTTCCAGGCGATTGCCGAGCTGCCCGGCCTGCCGCCCTACCAGTTCCACCGCTATTTCATTCCCGGCCAGATGCTGGCAGCCAAGCGCAATCACCAGCCAATGACTGAAAGCTGGTGGAAGAAACTCGTGGACATGGGCATTCAGCGAGCACATCCCGATCTCTCGGCCAACACCGCCAAGCTCTACCTATCGGACATGGGTACAGAGCGCGACAAGATGGCCGCACTCGTGAGTGCCTGGGTGACCCCGTGCAACTACTGGCGCTACTATCCGGACCAAACCGAGACGCGGGATGGAAAGTACGTGCAGATGGAGTGCTTTGGTATCACGAGTCGAGCCAAGTGCGGCGTTGTCGGTGACAAGCTGTACAGTCCGCTGCAGGACTGCGAAGATGACGAAGAGGACATCCAGAAGCTGGCTGTTGAGTTCCAGAACACCAAGATTCAGCAGTTCAAAGACCCACTTCTCAAAGAACTGCAGGGCATCTCACAGCACTACGTTGTGCTGCAGGCGCTCTGTGGTGTGAATGGAGCACAAGTCAGCGATGGCAGGGCGGCACAGAGTGACCCTTATGCGAATCTTGGCGGACACGAAGTGTCAGTGGTGATGCGCAAGTCGACTTTTGTCAAGTTGTTGGGCCGCCTGAACAAGAGCCGCCCGCTCTTCAAGGGCTGGGCTGAGGATTACGACCCGGATGCGGCATTCAGCTTCCCCGAAGACCAGCCATTCATTGGCGAGGGCACTGGTGATGTGGACCCGGTCGGTGGTGGCTATCGCAGCAACCTGCTCGATGGATATCGCTACTTGATGCTGGGTAACAGTAACAAAGCGAGTGCTGCATTCGAAAACTGGAAGCTAGTGCAGTGGCAAGACCCGACCAAGATCAATGAGTTCTACCGCTGCTTCTTGAGCTTTGTGGTACCAGAGCTGTATGACCAGGGCTTCACGAATGCCTCATTCACTGCGATGTCAGTCAACAAGGAGGGCAAGTGGGAGCGCGGCTTCTCGTACAACGATCTGATGCGACCGCATGCAAAGATCGCACTCCGCACCGATCCCGCCATGACCGAGACTCAGGCACGCACAGTGAAGCGCGTGGCCAGCTTCTATCCGCCCATTCACGGCTTCAAGAGCCCGGGACCAGCGGCAGAGTGCCCGGCCCGCTCTAAGCTACAACAACGCATGCAAAGCATTGTCGACACTATGCAAGAAGTGCAAGCGAGCCGAACCACAAGCGGCAAGACGTTGGTTGCCGACTTCTATCCCACCTACTATCAGCTGGAGAAGGAGCGAATTGACGCGATCTGCCAGCTGATTCGAGAGAAGAAGCAGATTGTCAATGTCAGTGTGACCGAGGAGGCGATCCATGAGGGACTCGGCGGCTATCGCATTGCTTTTACCATTGACATGACCACAAACCCACAGCGGTTGATTCAGCAGGTCGGCAGCCAGACAGTCGCACCAAAGTGGCTGAGGTGGTTGACAAAATAAAGATCGGTACAGGAGCTAGCACTGGCTATTAGCTAGAGGTCGGTCAGCGAGCACTGATAAATCCGCGGATAGGATGGAGTCGGAAGAGGAAAGCGACACTAGCATTCTCGATGTTCCCGGAGACGTACCTGTCTCCAAGCCACCGACCCCACAACCAACACCTGTCAGATCCACCACACCGAACTACGTTTCGCGCTACAATGCAAAGCAGTACACTTCTGCAAAACCAGCACGGTGGATTGTGCTTTTTGTTGGTCAAGATGGAAAGTTGAAGATGAAAGAAGATCCAGTGCTGAAAACTCACTACCTTCCGCCTCTTGATGATATCGATGACAAAGATGCGCCGCCAGTTCGGATTGCAGAGCTGGCTGTGATCTCAATCGCTGATGAAGTGCAAGTGTTCCGCAATGATCAGCTAACACCGGAGACAGAATTCAGCAATTCGTTGGCTGAGCTGAATGAGGAGAGCACACTCTACAACAAACTCCGCCAGCGCCTTGAAGAGAAATATCAGAAGCACAAAGCACACGTTGCTGCGGTCACTTTTGTGATTGGCGAAAGCATAGATGCCGGTCGACTTCCCCCGTCACGCAATGGCTGGAGAATGTGGAAAAACGGTCAACTTCAACAAGTGCAGCCGAGTGATACCTTCGATGGCACGCTGTACGATGCACCCAATGAACAACCGAAAATTGCGGGATTTGACTACACGAAACTTGACAAGCCTTTGCTGATTCGGCAAACACTGCAAATTGAGCGCACGACTGAGCTACCGCCTGTGACACGCGACTATGGAAAAGAGTTCCACTTCAAACCGGCCTTTGGTACTGGCAGCTGGCGCATGAAGGAAAGAGACCAAAGTATCGTGGCAACCGAAGAGAAGGCCAAGGAACAGGCAGAAAAGAAGGAAGAAGAGTTGGAAATCCAAGACGCCGAAGCATTCCGACCCAAAGACCCTGAGTATGAGGAGAAACGGGCACGTGAGGAAGAAGAGCGGCGAAAAGAAAAAGAACGCAAAGCAGAGGAAACGCGAAAGGCAGAGGCAAAGAAACAAGAAAAGGCAGCCAAACACAAAGCGAAGCTTGAAAAACTGCAAAAAGAGCGAACTGCTCAGGAGGAATCATTACTCAAGCGGGAGTTCCCAATCTATGTAGAAAATGCAAAATCGATTGCAACTACTCCAGCCGCTTCGCGTGCCGCGCTCGATCGGATCATTGAGAGCCTGCAGCAAACCTTTCCGAATTTTGTGTTTGGGCCCATTCAAGTTGATGACGCACCGGACGACTTGGATGAGAATGGACTTGATTCAGTTGAGCTGAAGAGGTTCAAACGAGATTACGCTGACAAGTTTATTATCTACGTGAAGAAGGATGGTAATGTTAAGACAAACAATCTACTGTCCAATTTAGCGATCTTGAAAGAAGCTCAAACACTCGATCTCTTCAAAGCCACGACAAATGCTGAACTCAACTTTCCTCATCTCCATGCAAAAACTCTGAAATTCAACGACGATGAAAGTTTGTTTCTCAAAGAGGAGTTGCCCAAAAAATTGTCACAGAAACTGGCTACGTTCGCCACATTGCTGGATGAACCAGAGTACAGAGCGGATCGTATCAAAATACTGTCAACTTATTACAAGGTCAAGCTTCCGGCAATATCTTCGCAAATTGGTGCGCATTTTGCGAGTGGTTGGCAACCAGGGCCCGAACTCCCTGGTGGTGCGACTTTGACAGTGCCTGCGAATGAACGCGGTGACAAGGAGTACATCTACACATTTACCGATTCAGCTGGCGATCCACATGATGTCACGCTGTGGCTGACCACGCGCAAGATGTGTGTGCGCTGCAAGACCGGCTTCACGGATGAGACCAATCATCACGGTGCCTGTCACTGGCACTCAGTGCATCCGCAGTACTTTGCCCGCCAGCGTGAGATGAAACTGCGAACTCTGCATGATTTCCTGCGCGAAAACCGTGCCAAACTCAACATTCCAACCGCTTGGCCTGCGCAAATGAAGTTCAGTGAGCTGTACCGCCTTTGTCCCAACAGCAAGATGATGCAGCGGATCAAGGAGAAGATGGAGATGCTGGAGCAGCGGGATCCCAATCTCCGAGAACTTCGACATGCACACGAGAAAGTCGATGCACAAGAGCAGAAGAATCGCCCCATCGGTCTCTTCCACAGCTCGCTGGCGGACCTGGAGACGCTGATGCACAGCGCCAACAGCAACAGCCGCATCAACAGCGAGGATGTTGTGGTGCGCGAGTGCAGCCGACTCTACGCTCGGCTGCTCACCCAGCGCAGTGTGGCCAAGTGCTTGAAACCGCAAGACTTTGACCCACGTGATCCGGTCACTCAGCCATTGCAGTTTGTGTTCTGCGATACACAGCAGCGCGAGTTGACTGTCTCACAAATGCTGATCGAGCGCAAGCATGAAATCCATGCAGCCAAGTTCCCGGAACTGTACGATCGCACAGCACCATCGCCATATCAGCGCCAGGTGCCAGGCACCACAGTGAGTCCGCATTGGCACCATGGCCAAATCCGTGTTGAAGGCCGGCTGATCTATGCCTGCTGTGGCCAGCAGGAGCCCTGCTACACTGGACAGCACTCTATGGATGATGTACAGCCCGATTTGCACATTCAGGGAGCGAGTGGAGTGAAACAGCGCGGCTCTGATCATGTGAATCTGCACACCAGCACTGAGAAGTTGATGCAAGAGATTGACACGGCATACAGGACAAACACACTTGTGAGCCGCGAACACGCCCGCGCCCTGCTTGCTGAGTTCAACCGCGCACATGGCGGCATCCGCGTTCCGAAGAATGTCAAGTTCGACAACAAGATAGACAAAGCATATCGAGCGCTGCTACAAAATCCGACTGACACAAAATTAATTTCAGCTTTTGCAAGCGCCATCACTGCCGCTCGAGCTCTGGGTGGTGATAATGGCCGATGGTATCGCAGCCGCATTGAACAACTCGAAAACGTACGCTTTGATGGTACTTTACACCTCGAAGCAACTGCCCTGGTCACGTCTGCGTTGGAAGACATTGTGGAGCGAGCTATTCAAGATCCGGATGCATTTTACACCCGATTTCCTGCCCCAACTCGAGATGCTGATGATTGCACGCCGATGCCAGTTGTTGTTCCCCTGCCTGTCGAACCTGAACCCACTCCCTACAGCCCTTCACCTAGTTCGAAAAAGCTTGTTCCCACCGATCCAACATGGCATTCTGACAATTTGAGAGCACTCGAAGGAGTCAGGCGTTGGATTGGTGACCTCCGCCAATGGCAAGCAAACCGCCTCAAAGGCGAAGAAATGGACACGTTCACAACGGGCATGACCGACTTGGTGCAGGCCAGTAAGGATCTGGAAATCAAGTTGAATGCTCTCAAAACCGTCATGCTTGCGAAACCCAGTGAATTTGCAACAGCCTCGGCACAATATTGGGACGTCCTACAACGCTTCAGGAGTATGTTTCAGACTCTGTCCGATCGTTGGACAAAAATCTATGTGCCTCTTCTATTCGGCGCAACAAACACTGACTTGTTGTTTAACCCGGGTGCGGGTGTACGTTCGTCATTCTCCTTAGATGAAGAACAGCGCATTCAAACAAACTTGCCTGATGAAGTGCTCGTGCGTTATCAATGGCTTCAAAAAGGTGCAGTCGTTGCAAGGCGAGGCTTGCTGGATAAGCAATGGCAAACCACAGTTGACATGGCCATCAAAAGATATGGCTCTGCCATCGTTGGTTTCTATGATGTACCCGACGAAACCTTGACGGATATTGAAGCTTATGTCAAGACAAAACCCCCTGGCCAGATTTGGATCTACAGTGCAGAAACTGAAGACGAGCGGGTCAAAGAAAGCACTGTCCAGCATTACCTCACAGTCCGCGATTTCGATAATACCGTGAAAGAGGCTGCTCGTGCGTTTTATGGCGTTCCGGAATACGACCTACAGTTTGTGCCTTTGCCTGCACTGCCAACACCGGCCCCGTCCAAGACCAAGAAGACGCCTGACATGCCGAAAAAAAGCCCTGAAAGTCTGCGGAAGAAACCCCCACCTCCAAAAGAGACACCAAAGACTACTACACTTGACATCAAACGACGCTCAAAAGAACTCCTCGAGCTCATTGCCAAGTTTGATGAAATTGTGGCGGCCAATGCTGCCCTTTTGAATGAAACAAACCAAAAAATATCACAACTTGAAGAGTGGAGTGCCAACTATCCCTTTTGGGAATATGCCAAACCCCTGGGTCTTGGTTACGAGCCGGAAATTCGTCGCGCCTACGATTATGACACAAATGAGAACTTCGACATTTTTTTGGCGACTTTCAAAACAGCTGTTGTGAAAGTGATACCAAAGCTGACCGGCATTGTGAATTTGTTGACACCAAAGCTGCGCAATGATATTGATGTGGCAACAGAGGATACACAGATCGCAAAATTGAGCAAAACTGTCAACAAGCACATCGAAACCTATTTCAAGGCGCTGAACAAGTTCAGAAATAAGCCAGTTGTGATCGACTTTCCCCGCGCCATTCACAGTATCAGTATAGCAACCTATGTCATTCCTTTTGTCGTTTGGTTTGCCACCGATACAGATGGAACTCAAGACGATCTTTTCAGTTCAAGACTGATAGAGAGTCTCTCATCGAAGATTACCATACAAGGAGAAAAGCGCATTGTGCCAGTTTTTCCCGATTGGTTTGTCAAGCGCGAAATTCCCTATGGAACCAATGATCCAAAATGGGATTGGGAGACACAAAAAGCAAGTCTCAAAGGCGCGCCTGTTTTGTTTTTAGGCTTCGCCAACAATCAATTCGCTATGGCACACAAAATTGATGCAGAGTTGCCTGACCGCAATATCATTTCTGTCTATCGTGTTGATGTTGACAAAGAACGAAAGTGGACAGTCGCAGAACAAGCGTTTCAAACGACTACTGGGAAAAAATGGCGTGCCATCACCGCCTTGCCGCCTGTTACCTCCTTGAAATCTTTGGATGAGCCTGCGCTCAAGCTATCAATGCCAAAGCAACCTATTCTTTTCAAAATTGTGCCTTCGCCAATCGTCTCAAACGCCTACTTGAACTCCTTCAACACGCGCATGGCCTCCCTACTCAAGCCGCTGCCACCGGCCACACTCACGGTCATCTCCTCGCGTCAGAAAGTCGACTTGGCCGCACGAGCTGAGCATGATCGCCCCAAGTAAAGAAACAGTCACCCGTTTATGTCTTCTTCGAGATCTGTGATTTTCTCTTCGAGTTGCTCTTTCCTCACCTCCCATTGCGCGTTTGCTGCAGTGAGCTCAGCCGCAATGCGATCGTACAGTGCATCCGCCCTCTCGGATGGTTCCACTTTGGGCGGCAGCCAGCGTAACCAAGTGTTCCAGGCGTCGCGCATTCTCTTTTCAGCCAGCTCAATAAAGTAGATATCATCTTCGGTTGCCTTGAGTTTCTTCTCAAGTTTAGCTAGGCGCTCACGTTCTTCGCTTTTGGACTCTTCTTCGGAAGACGACTCTTCTGAAACATCTTCCGATGAATATGGCTCATCGGATGAGCTTTCTTCCACAACCGGCAATGCCGGTACAGGTGGTGGCTGCACAGGTCGCCTGCGCGGTACAAGGCGGATGAAGTCGAGCATCTCTGCGGCAGTGTGTCGCGTTGCTGCTTCGAAATGGCCCTGAAAGTGTCGCAGATGCCAGTGCACATCAAAGGGAAGTAGCGCGTAGGGAAGAGAGTGAATGTACTCTACGCCTTGCAACTCGGGCAACTCTTCAGCCGGCCTAACTTGCACTGCGAAGACAATCATGGTTGAGTTGAAGTTCTGTCGCTCGCGCTGTAGCAGCATATCGAGCAGTGCCTGCCGCGGAAACTGCTCAATATCCGCATCACGGTTAAGACGAAGCAGTGCAATGACTTTCCCCCGTTCCGACAATTGCTCAAATCTCTCATAAACACCGCTTATTTTGACATCTGGCAAGAGTTCATGGATGTTCTCGAGCAGCTTACGCTTGAATGCCTCGCCATCCGCTGGGAGATCCAGCAGCAGGGCAACAGCCATCGCCTTTCTAACAACCTGGCTCCCATAGCGCAGGCTAACACTAAAATTTCGTAATTTCCAGGAAATCGATGCAATTACACATAATGAAAAAAGGACCGGCGGTTTTCGCGAGAATGCCTGCTGATTCGTCCCAGTTTTCAACAACTACAAAGTGAAAATGTCGATCAAGGTTACTGATGTAAGCGAGCTGCAAGATGACTTCTTCTCAATCATCGATGAGTTCAAGAGCGAGGTGGCCGGCAAGACCCTGTCTGCACCCAAGATCAACAAGGAGCCGGGAATCATCGCCAGTGGCGAAATACTCAGCGGTGTGATGCAAAAAGACGTTGGGAAGCGAAAGGTCACGATGTGGCGATACCGTGTTGCCATCACCGGCCTTTTCAAGCAAGACGACGTGATGCCCAATGTTGGAGTCTGGGAGTCCCCCACTCTGATTGAGGCCTACCGCTTCGGTGCACATCCGATGAATGCTGAGGAGAAGAAGAAGTTCACCGAGGGTGGCAAGCAACTCGGCCAGCGCCTCTACACTGTGGCCGCACCGCTGCTCGATGAAGACGGCACTCCGCGCATGGTTCAATTTGCGGTGCCGCAGTTTCTTGAGATCAGCTCCTTCGAGGAGTGGTCGATTCACGGTCGGAAAGCACGAGCTGGCGACAAGGTGACAATGGGCAACCTGCGCTTTGAGGAGAAGGTTACCCCGGAGAAAGTCAATATCGGCTTCAAGTGCGAGAACGTGGCCGCTGCACAGAACCTGGGTGAGTTCGAGACGATTCAGGGCCTTTCGCGCATTGCACCCTGTGTGAATGTGATCGAGTGTCTCTGGCACACGGAGGAGACGGCAAACATGCCGAAACCGAAGCGCATTGATGATGCGATGAAAATGATTGCAGCGGATGACACGATGGGCATGAACAAACTCGAGCTTGAGAAGCGGATCTACCAGTCGACCCCGCAGCAACGTGTACTGTTTGCCACATCGCTGTGTATTCCAACTCAAGAATCCTCTGCCCAGAGTTTGTTGACCCGACAATTCCTCAAGTTCTACACCCGGCCGGTGTACAAAGCCGAAGAGGGCGCAAGTCAGCGCGAGATCGGCGGCAAGTACATCCGCGTGGAGGCTTCGCTCTTCATGATGCAGATGAATGCGGGCAAGCGCGAGAAGGTTGCGCTGCACATCGCCTTTGATCGCGATGCGATGAACGAGATCGGTGTGCACAACAACTATGTCAAAAAGGCGCTGGTGCCGATGATGCTGCGGGCCATGCGCGATGGCAAGATGTGGTGCAATGTCGATGTGGTCGGCTCCACCAAGCACCAGGAGGTGCCGCGGGATGAGAGTGGTGTCGCGCTGGCTGACTACTCGCTCTTCTTGAAGTGCATGCATGTGAGCTTCGATCGCGCTGCCATGGTGCGGGCCATCTCACTGCCCATTACCGATGCGCTGGCACAACACCTCTACAGCACTGGCGGCCAGTCGAACATTCGCGACAGCTTGGGCCCAGTGCAGAGTCTGCGCCTCGGTGATCCGGTGTACAATGCATCCGAGTGCCAAGGCCAACTTGATCCCACCTATGACTACTATTTGATGTGCCCGCAGCTGAGCGAGCTCAACATCCGCCAGTTCTTCAAGCTCTCCGAGGAGAAGAAGTGGAGTCCTGAGAAGGCGCGCGAGGAGGTCTCCAAGTACCTGCTTGGCAAGGGCGGCTCGGATGGCGAGACCACGTTTGGCACCTTGTTTGTGCCCCCGCAGTTCACTGCCACCGACCCGGCTGTGCTCTGGGGCATCAAGAAGGACTACAAGGAGCCGCCTGCCGAAGACGAGGCGGCCCTGCTGCAGCGCTACATCAGCTGGAAGACAGCGGCAATTTCACCGGATCCTGCCACTTTGATTGCGATTGGCCGACCAAGGGTCGAAGAGGTCGAGAACGATGAGCACAAGCGCAAGGCCGATGAGGACACTGCCAATGCTGCCAAACGCATCAAGCAGGAGGAGAAGAAGACGCTTAAGGATTAATACTACTTAAAGTCCCACTTTTTTCTTTGCACCACAATGTCACGTCGCCGCTCGCTTAGCCGGGGCCGGCCATCGGTACCCAGTGACTTTGTGCAAGTTGAGACACAAGAAGCTGAACCGCGTCCGCACCTTGGGCTGCTCAATAGCAAGGACAACAAACTGCGCAAGCAGGCGTACAAGCAAGTGAAGGCGGTCTTTGCCAGCTATCAAGAGGACTTCAATGCCACGCTGAATGTGTTGCCCTCTGCAGAGTGGGAGGCCGACACCAAGACCAACTTCCTGCATGTGCCCTTCAAGATCGACACGTTCCCGAGTGCCGGCCTCTTCGAGTACTACTTCCAGAACAAGCACAATGATGGGCGGGCTCGAGTCGAATACGATGGTGGTGATCAGTTTATTTTGAAGCTGGACTGGCGCCAGCTGCTGCTTCGCAGTGACACCTCGCCGTGGAAGAAGTATCGACAGCAGGGTCTGGTTGCGCTGCTGGTGATAGTCCTGTTCTTCTTCTGGTGGCTGTGGAGCGCTATCTCAGGGTTAGGTAACCCTAACCCGCCGAATATGGAGTAAACTGCTTTCAAGTGTGTTTTTCGTACAAAGCTCTGAGCAAGCACCGCAGTCGGACAGAATGCGCAGGCGAGTCATGGACATCAACCTGCAGGAGACATTTGCCCCGAAGCGACTCACCGAGGCCGAGGCGATTGCTGTGATTGAGCGCATCAAAGACCCGCGCATGAGGACATTCGGTCTCGAGGCCTACCGCGAAATCAACAACAAGTTCCAGCCATCAAACACGCGTCTTGAACTCGGCTTTCTCGCACCAATGACACTGCTGGTGCGCAATGTGCATGCGCCATTCACGGGATTTGGTGCAGACTTCATCACCTCGCCACCCACTCCAATTCGTGCGGCATTCCCTGCGATCAGCACAAATCCAGATGGATCACTCAATATTGAAATCAAGTACAGTCTGCCAGAGCCAGTTCGCCCGCCTTCACCACCGCCTCGCGATCGCTCACCCCCGCGACTTGTAACCCAGCGAAGTCGATCCAGGTCCCCCCCTGCTCGCGGTCGCTCCAGCTCTCCACCGGCTTCCCCGCCACGCCGCTCACAACGCCGCGCAAAGAAACCCGAGCCGCGCCGATCAGAAAGTGTTGCCCGCCAACTGCCGCCCCGCTCCAAGACACCCCGGCCAGCTCGCGTGGCATCTTCTTCCAGCTCTGAGAGCGAGGAGAAGAAGAGCACGTTCTTTGGCTTTTGGTAGCCATACTGCGAATAAACTGTTATCAGCGCTTTGATTATTTCACAAACGGCAATGACTGTAATTGATCCCCTTGTTTTTGTCAATGAGTTTCTGCGAGAAAAACACCCTGAATGGCTGGACTATCCTGCGGAGCTGAGGCGAGATCTCCGCACTGAAGGCAGAAAACAAGGCTTCACTACATTTGACAGGGAGGAGGATTTTTCACCAAAGTCTCTCGCACACTGGCTACATTTCATGGAACAGGCATATCAAAATCTTCGAGTCAAGTCCGTCTTTTCCTTTGGAAATGGATGCATAATGGTTACTTTTAGTGCAGAACCACTTCTCGATTAAGTTTGTTACAATGACACGGCTATCAAGCCATCCATAAAAACCTGTTCGTTTCCATGCACCACGCGATAGGGAGGGAAGAGAATATTGTCGTCAGCAAAGCGACGGCGACCTGCCACAACACTAACCGTTAATTTGGATGCTTAACTGCATTCTGAACTCCATGCAAAGAAACCATTGATCGTCACCACCGCTGGCTCCTTGTACAGTCTGAAAGTCTTCGTCTCGTAGCTGTTCAAAGAGAAAAATTACGAGTTTGCGAAGAAAGTCGGACATATCGACACCGTGATTCATATTCCAGATAATATTGTCTGGTATCCTCACCAATTCTTCTGCTTCTTGTCTTGCTCGAGTTGGGTCAGCAACAAGCATCAAGCGCAGTGAAGTACGAAACACCAACAACCCTCTGCCCTGTCGGTTCACGGCAAGAAACAGTTGAGCTAGGCCATTGCGTTTCACTGTTGCTGTGACGTCATGTTGAAATCCAGCGAGATGGAACTCTTGTGGCTGCATGAAGACCAAAATACAAGAAGCGAACGCATTTTACCAAGCTAGTTCGAGCTTGAACAAATTAGTCGGAGCGCTGTCTCGCAGGCCGAGACTGTGCGCCGGATTGTGCACTGTGAGACTGCGCGCCGGACAATTTCTTCGAGCTCGGACTTGCTCGGTAATTTCACAAGAAGGTATTTTACGGAAACCATCCAACATGCAAAGCGAAGACTTTTATCAGTTTGCGGCATCTCAAGCGAAAAGCATGGGTCTGTTTTCAAATTGTCTTGTCACCATCTCCCATAATATCGAGGAGTTTGTCTGGCACTTGCTGGAACCAGAGCTAAAAGTATCCGGCTTTCCCATGGTCACCTACACCAAACAGGACTACTTTCCACTGGAAAAAAAGATTGATTTGCTTGTTGGCAGCATAATCAATTATCGCGATCACAACTACCAACTTATGTCTCCAAAAATCAAACCAGACCTTTTTGGTCTCTTGCATGCACTCCGAAAGCGACGCAACATCAGCGTTCACGAAGCCGGATTTTTCTATGAGAAATTGATGGATCTCGACAATTTGGTGGCTCCGTTGGGCAACTTGCTTCTCACACTGCGAATCGACAATCCCGAACTGGTCATCGACCTTCCTCAAAAAATGGTGTGCGAGGTACTGGTGAATCCCGACAACGTCCAACGCACGATCCGGCTGGCTGCAATGCCACCGGAGCCAATGTACACATTGCTTGAATGTGAACAGCACGAAGCAAATGTGATTTTGACCTTTTGGAAGCGAGAGTACTACAGCTACAACAACACACCGGTGGAAGGAGAAGCATATTTGATTGAGCTGCAGCTTGGTACCTCTTCATTGGTCTACAATTTACCGAAAAGTCAAATGACCAAACTTAAGAAGAAAATGCCTAAGTTACAGTACAATTATGGAAGATATACCCTGTATTACAAGTTTCAGACGGCCTTTCTATTTACCGAAATTGCCAAATTCTCTCATCCTAGAATTAAACCATAGTAAACATGTATTCGCTATTTAATGCGATTCCGGCGGATTGCGTAGCGCAACAAGGTGCTCCGCTTTGGCTAGCCCCTGGCGCATTTTCAAAATCATTGAGATGATGAAGGCTGGCACCAGCTCAAAGAAGTAAACCCACAGAAAGCAGGCCACCGCAAAATTGTGTCGCATGTTGCCATAGCGAAAGGAGGGTATCAGGTTGTAGGAGACGTGGAAGATGGTCGTGGTCAGGAAGAGGCCGGCACAGATCAGCGAGTAGGGCAACTGATGCTGAATAAAGAAGATGGTAGAGGCGGTGAGCTGTAGAATGCCCAATAGTGTAACAAGAAGTGCCACAAACAGTCGATCGAATGTGGTTTCGTGCTGTTCAATCAAACACAGCCAGAGCACAAGTGTTTGGGCCGTGGCAAACAGCACAATGCGGAAGAAGCCGTTGTGCTTGAACTCGCGCAGGTGGGACGCGTAGTCGTGCCAGCGGTAGAGCGAGATGAAAAAGGCACTGGCTGAGAGTAGGCATGCAAACGGAATGAACAGCTCTGCGTAGAGAGCGCTGATTTGCGCATACTGCGTGATGTAGCGCGACCAGTCGAGCATTCCCAGCGTGACCAACAGTACCATCGCATCGGCAAAGTAGCTCAGCGCTTCGGCACAGTACATGAAGAGAAACTCGTAGAATGCAGTGCGATCTTGCTTCGATTCGGCAATGGTGAGCCAGAATGCAAAGAGCAGTGAGACTCCGAGCGCCACGCCCACTGTCACGCCGACATAGTCGAGAAAGAAGGCGTCTTCTGCAATGATCACCGAGTGCGCATCCATACTGCGAAACCAGAAGAAATCATCAATGAAACGCGTTCCAATGATCATGTGCTCGCCTTCCACATAGTCAATCGCCTCGTACTCCACGCCATTGTTCAGTGTCACGGTCTGGAACTGATCCGGTGTCAGGCTCAGATTGTTCAAGCAGCCCGGTGCTTCGGTCAGACCAATCCGCGCATACATTTGCTCACAGCCATCCGAGTGCACCTTGATCGTGCTGAAGCCCTGCGACAGGTTCATGCCGTACGGCACAAAGGTCTCAGTTGTGGCAATATCAAAGCTCACGCTCACACTGCTGCCATCTCCCAAGGTCACTTGCTGGTGCTCATGCAGATCAAGAATCGGCGGCCGCTGTCGGTAGTCTCGCTGGCCATAGTTGTCATAGTGCCCAATGTCCAGTCGCCGCTTGGTCAGCGTGTAGTTGTTCCAGATGGTCCAGAGCTGTGATCGCGGTCCTAGTCCCAGTGTACCATCAATGCTCAGTGTCTCGCGGCCAACCAGCACACTCGGCACGGGGAAGTAGCGCATCTGCAGTCGCAGTCGGTACACATCCACCACGTCATTGAAGTAGAACACATCCGAGTCGCGCAGTCCGCCCTGCGACTGGTAGTAGGTCCTCGATGCGGCCATGTACGCTGCATTATGCAGCCAGATCTCGCTGCTTGTGCGGTTCAGCCGGAAGGTCAGCCACTTGCACGGCTCGCCGCAGCACAGCTCCACATACTCACCGTGCTGCACACTCAATCGCACCGCGGCAGCACCGAGCACCAGAACAAATGCAAGAAGCCCGTGCATTCATCACACTGTTGCGGGACACCAGACAGGCTATTAATACGGATGCCGTGGTCATCCGCAAGGCTCTGCGAAAATATCGAATGACTCGTGCGCGCGCCTGCTATTTTTTCGTGATCGCTCGGCGCTTTTACTTTAAAGGACGAAATTTTGGGAGGTTTGCACCAGACCTAAGTCACACTTAAATATACAAGCGAAGAAAAAGTTCTTGGGGCACGAATAAAACATAATAGCGGCTCGACCAAATTATGCAGGATGGTGATGCAGAGACACGCACCGAATGGTTGATCTTGTACTTTGGCATCCTGCTCGAATGCGATCAACCGGTCCTTGAGGCGCTACACGATGCAGGACTCGAAGCACCCGACCTCTTTGATCGCTTCAATGCAAGAGACATCAGGGCCTGCGTGGGACACGGTCCAACAAACACTGCCTACTCAGCAAGGGAGCCGCTCACTGTCTATGCCAAACAAGCGGCTATGACCGCATTGGAGCAGCGCTTCACCGTGCTCAAGTTTGATACACACTACTTACAACCTGCATGGTTAAAGTCGCCCACAATCCGTTTATTCAAATGCCGCTCGATTGAGATGCAGACAGTGTGCACTTTCTTGGAGCGTGATCCTGCACAGGATCGATTGATTCAATACGCCCGACATCTCGATGAAGTGTTTTTGGCGCTGTATGATGTTCGCAAGCTCGATCGACCTGGCACCTCTCGAGCATTGGTGATGGTTGAAGTTGGCACGTACATCATCAATGCAGTCGAATACATCCGCACCCTGTTCCGCTACTCGCCACCATATCGAGCGTAATGTTTACTCGGAGAGCCAACGCGCATCTTCGCAGCAAAAGGCAGGCGCTTTGTCGGCAACGCCAATCTTACAGTCGACGGTGGCAGCATATAACTCCAGATCAATAAACCAATCTGTCTGGCGATTTGTCAATCTCCGGAGTTGTTTGCACTGCGCCCGATGCGGGTGTCCATGTCCAATGCCGACCCAATCTTTCTTTTGGTGTTCTGCACTGCAGTAACGCACCACTTTGCATCCACTGCAGAGGCGCAGTGCTGCTGTTGTTGCGTTTTTTCCGCACCAACTGCACTTCTTGTAAACATCCGGTATACTCTTGGGGTTTTCCACACTTATGTAGCGTACAGTTGCCAGTGGGTTTGGATCGTTGGGGTGCACATTCTCAAAGAGGCCGCACCAGTGCAATTTGAGTTGCTCGCGGTTAAGTACAATGTACAGAGGTGAGTGCAAGGGGTCGTTTGTCTTTTCGTAGACAACAAGCAGCAGTTCACTAGGTTGCAGTCGCGTTAGTCGGTCTAGTATGAGACCGTCTTCGATGTTGTTCAGAGTGGTCTTGCGAATCGGCCTGAATTTGATCATACTGACATCCAGCGATGGCAAATTCAGTTGCAGTGGACCGTCGCGGTCGGCAAGCAGCTCCAAAAAGGAGCCTGTGGTGGGATTGAGCTTGGTTAGTTCCTGTATGCGTTCTTTTGTCGCCTTTTTCATGATGGCTTGCACTGTCTTCTTCAGTGCAGAGTCCATCACCACATTGACTGTATCAAGCACAAACTTATCGACTAGAATCCATGCAAACGGTACACCGTACTCGGGTGTATTTTCAACGGCGCGAGTGAACACATCTTTCAGCAGTGGCGAGAAGCAGAATGCTGCGACGATACCCAGTGATGTTGTGATCCGTCTTTTGTTTTCGAGTGGTGACAATTCCGACAGCCATGCCGACTGGAACGGATCATACAATGGGGACTCCATTGTATTCTGGAGTAGACACTTCTGAATCACTGCGAATAGCCAAAGGCTTTTTTAATGCTGCGCCATATGGATGTGATCGATCCTTGAGCACGACCAATCTTGCACAAGTGCTTGATCATTGTCTGCACAGATCACGCATCCGTGTTGATCGCATTATCCGCGAACACGGATGATTGATCAAGGTTCAGCACGATCAGTGTTCTGCTTGGTCACGACAAATCTCTGCACGAGTTGCTCGACTTTTTGATCGCGCGGCTATTATCTTTTATTCGTGCCCCAGCAACTTTCGCTCTGCTTGTATATTTAAGCGTGACTTAGGTCTGGTGCAGCCCTCTCAAAATCTCGTCCTTTAAAGTAAAAGCGGCCGATGAGTAAAATCTATCCACGAATCATTGATCGTGTTATGCTCAGACCCTGCCTAAATTCTCCGTGCCTCCTGCATCGCGGATGCATGACTATGCAGCAGTCATCGCGGATGGTTGATCAACGTGTGCACGGTTTACTGATCAGCACTCGTGGATAGTTCTGCACGATCACGGACACTCATCCTGCAGGCCTCACGACAAATCCTGCAGGGGTGATCGACTAAATTTGATCGCGCGGCTATTATCTTTTATTCGTGTCCCAAGAACTTTTTCTTCGCTTGTATATTTAAGCGTGACTTAGGTCTGGTGCAAACCTCACAAAAATATCTTTTTTAAAGAATACACTCGGTGCATAAAAGGTTTTCCTGCAGGATCCGTGCATAATTATCCATGCCACTGCACAGATTATGCAGTGGTCACGATCGTTGTCGAGCATTCGTGGATGACTGATGCACGAATTCATCAACCGATCGATCAATGAATTATAGCTTATAGCCCAACGCACTTTCATTTTTGGCATTAACCAGGCGACAAGAATGACAGACGCAGAGCGCGATGCCTCACCTGTGCGAACCCTGTATCAGCCGCGAGCTCATTACTCTCAGAATTGGCAAGGAGGACATCGGGGTAAAGATGGTGTACTGCGGAATCAATATCGATTGATTGATGGAGGCATGACTGCTGAAGTTCGTTGTGCTGGACCAATTGAGAGTTTTCTTATCGATGTTGATGACCTTGAGATGATTGAAGGTCTGACTTGGTACAGTGCATACTCCGGTGGAAAAGCAAAATACATCGACATCCGTTCGGGCAAGAATGTATACTTAAGCCGCTATTTGTTGAATTGCAATGATCCGGAAACGGTGGTAGATCATCGAAATGGCCAGAGGCGAGATGATCGTAGGGAAAATCTTCATTGCATAAGCAAAAGAGAGAATCTGTTAAACAGCAAACTCCGTTCCAACAATACGTCAGGAATGAATGGCATTTTCAAAAGCAAAAAAGCCAAAAGACAACGTTGGATCCTTATTTGGTACAAAACCGGAGAAAAGAAACAGAAATCTTGGCCTTTGGTAGAACAAGCAGCTGCCGAAAACCAACGAGACAGATTCAACGCCGAAGGTTATCGCACAAGATTTTACAAGTGTACAACCGAAGAAAGGATGACATGGAGAATCCGATGGGTGGAACCCGGGGAAAACAAAGCACGTACAAAAGACTTTGCCTTTACAGACGCTGGCTTAGAACAAGCTATTGCAGAACGAAATACCATCTACTCGCGTATTGGCAATCAGAATGGTATTCGCAAAGATTATGGGGATGGTCTTGGAACGAAAGAGTGAAGCTCTACTCATTTCATGAATAAACGAGTGCGCCAAAATTTGCAGCAAAAGGTTAGTAGTTACACTTCAGTTTTTAGTGGTGCTCAATGACAATGCTCTCTAATGAGTACTGGCTGCCAAGAGAGTTCCGCGAGAAGACACACGATCGATTCGTGGTGTGCTACTTGGCGCTGGCACTGGACTGCGCTGTGCCCATCCTCGATGCGTATTGTCATCGCTGTGCCCCGTTGCGCATACAAAACTACCCTTGGTCTATTTTGCATGACCGCGTAATGAGATTCATGCACTGGCAACTAACAGGACGTGGAAATTGGAGAGCAGATGAAGGTGGTTGGATAGACACCAAGCGGGGATGGGGAATTCATATCACACATAGAGATTATAAGAGAGCGCCGGAGATTTGGTGCCAACAGTTGGTGGATTCAGAGACAAACAACCGATCCAATTGGTTGGCGTGGACTCTATCAGACAGCTTGATCGAGAGCTGTTACGGGATTTTTGCAAAGTTCCGACGGGAGCCATTGTATGCGAATACAGTGGCACTGCAGTTTGAAACTTCACTGATAGAACTCATTCGATCGTGTGAGCAATAAAACACAAATGCACTTAAGCGAGCTTTTCAACATCTACATTGCGGCGACCAATGCGGCTGCACCGACTGGGCGCGAGTGGGAGCGCTGGCAATGCAATGAGAAGAATCTAGTGCTGAACTGGAACGACAGTCTCGAGGTGATCGCAAGCGCGGCACCGGCGATTGCGAACCTGGTGTGGATGCTAGTTCGCAACTTTGCAGTGGCCATTGATGGCTGCCTGAAGTTGTGGCAGAGCGAACCGCAACTGGTGCTGGGTGTGCTGTGGGTGATGTTGATGATGCTGAGCGTGATTGCTGCGTGCTGGGCATACGTCAGCTACCACTGGAATTTCGACAATCACGGATGCATCCGCTCCCACACCCTGTTTCAGTTCAAGCTGCCGATCTTGATAGCACGGGTGATGTGCTGGCCAGCCAGTTTGTTCTACTATGGCTGGGATGTGTCCAAATGGCTGGATGTGCAATTCCACGAGTAAACATGCAAAATTTCGTAGACTTCTATATTTTCACGAACACATGAGTGGGTTGTATGCCTACCAAGGCCAGCTGGTCAAGCTGTGGATCAATCCGACTCGCACGTGGAACAATGTCTACACCGGCAATCAGCCGTCTTGTCTTGGCTTTGTGAGTACGCGTATGCTGACTGAGGATGGCCTGGAGTTTCTGCGCCTGTGTCCGGGCAGCGGGCCGAGTTACTCATGTCTTCTGAGCCCTGCGGCCTATGGAGTAGACTTCTACCTGCGCCCCATAACACCAGAGGAGACGGATTACATTTCTCGAGTGCTGCCCGATGGCTACACCTTCAGTGGGAGAACGCACCTGCCATCGGAAATGAAGTCGCAGCTCTTCCCGCGTCACAGTGTCGTGCGATCAACTCTATTCGGTGATCAAGCAATTGGCTTCCCCTTTGTGAAGTAAAACCACTACTTTATTTCATGGCTTTGACAATGGTCTCCACAGCGCGCATCTGTTCTTCGACAAACTCGGAAAAGTTGCGCCAATCAATGAACTTTACGACTCCGTTGTGAACGCAGAACAATTCTGGCGCATTGGCAGTCCAGAAAAGATGAAATAACTCAGTTGTGTTCTGCCCATGAGCAGCAATTCCGAAGTCCAGTTGTTGCGTTGTATCGCTTTCAGTAATATGTATGTTTACCCAACAAGGGCAGATGGCAGCAGTGGGAACGATCATATACCACAAATCTGGAGAAGCTATAATACAATATGCGTCTGGATATTTCAAGCGTAATCGTTCGACAAAAAGAGTGTGAAGAAACTCAAGGAACTCGTGATTCCAGTAGGGGTTCGTTAGATCAGAACTGGGTTTTAGCCCAGTTCCAACAGGATTAGAAAAGAGCAGTGCGTTGAGAATGGGCGCCGAGCAATTGAGCAGCGTGCCGAAGAAAAGAACCATCCACTGGCCTCCTTCATCGCAATGCGTATCTACAAAGGCGTCCATGAAATTATGCAATGTGAAATAATTAAAAACAAAACAGGGCAAAATGGACGAAATCCGGGACTCCTTCGTGTACGAGTTTGTAGTAATTCTGATGAACTTGTGGGAAGCCAGTCCACTGCTCACCATTAGCATGGTGTGGTCGTGGCTGCTGCTGGCCAGTGCAATGTGGGTCGGATGGATTCATGCATTTCTCTGGCTTTCCTATGCAGAGTTTGGTCCATGGAACAACCGGCCGTTTTCATTTCTGAAATTCAAGCTGCCAGTCATCTTTATGCGCTTGATTTGGTGGCCAGTAAGCCTGCTCTACTACGGCAGGGACACAAGGAAGTGGTTGAATGTTCAATTTGGACAGTAAAACGATACAGGCGATGATGTGAAAATTTCACAGACTCCGAATTCAATGCCCACACAATCATGAAGAGGATAAGCGGTGCTCCGGAACACCCAGCCAAGCAGCAAAAGAGAGATCGCGCCATCAGTGATGCAATCAACAAGGCAACCATGTTGTGCGCGCTGCGGAGGCTATTGGACCCTGCTCCAATGAGCGGGCGTCAGCTCATTGAGCACAAAAATGCCCACGATTGAAGGCTTCATGCGCAATGTGCGCCTGCGACTACCATACAAATAAAACCCAAGATGTAGTATACGTTACATCGTTCTCAGTGTTGACACCCAGAGCAACCTATATGAGTCAAACAGTAACCATCTTGGCCAATTCTGGTGCACAAGACTCAGCACTTGATGCCCTTGAAGGACTGTTTCCCTCAATCCGCTTTAATGTCGTGAATGAGGTTGACGAGCTGCCATCAAGCGGAAAGGTTATTGTGTGGTTTGCAACCAGCACTGAACGCTTTTCTGAATTTTGGGGCTACTTGTGGTCGCGCGATGACCTTGAAACATTGAAAAAGAGGGGAGATGTATTCTTCCTTGTTGTTATGTGGACACTTTCCAATGTTGATGAAATGCACGATACCAGCTTCTTTGAAACGCCAAATGCGGAGTGGTTAGGATACCACAGTTCACTACCTCATCACGTCAACCAAAACTTGTCTGCAACCAAACGCGTGGTTGAGAAACTTCGCAGGTTTTTTGGTACTGCAAGCAGGCAGCCACCGCGAAGTGAGCCTTCCCCACCCAAGAAAACGAGTGTGTTCGATTTTGAGCCAGTCTCCCCGCCACCGAGAGTTCCATCGCCAGTCCAACCCGCACCGACTCGTCCCCAAAAGACTACTCTGCCTTCTGATGCAATTTATCGTAGCGAGCTGGAAGGACAACTCATGCAACTGAAACGGACAAAAGCGATGCTCATGGAACATCAAAGGCTTCTTGCAACACAACTGCAAACAGTGAAAAACGAAAAGGCGAGAATCAAGGAACGCCTTCACCGCTACTTGTAATGTGCGCTTACGTCTTCGCAGTAAAATATGAAAATTTCGCAGACATTATCACTTCAAACGCAGCATGAGCGGGGATGATGCTCTAAAACGGCGCATTTGGGAACTGGAAGCTGAAGTTGAACAACTCCGTGCCAAAGTGCAAAAGCACGAAGAAGAAGATGACTGGAGCTGTGACGGGTGCGATGATCCTGCGTCTGAGCGGTGTGGAAAATGCAATCGACTTGCTTGTGTTGACTGTGATCTTTGCTATTGCGATCCACCCAAATGCCCTGCCTGTATGGACTGGCAGTGTAGGGATTGTGGATCAAAAGTTTGCACCGTATGTGAGCCTTTAAGCAAATGTGAATGCCCTGGGAGCCCGCATGATGTTTGCCCAATTTGTGACAGTCATTGTGAAAACAAAGATTGTGGCGTTAAGATTTGTTCATACAATCTTGGGTGTTGTGTCGTATGTCAAAAGCTTTATTGCATTGGCTGCATATCGGAATGTACACGATGTGAATATGAACATTGTGAGGCTTGCCTTATTCGATATTCCAGATCTATTGCTCGCGGTTTGGATTGTGATTACAGTCACCGCCGCTGGATAATTCGCTATCTCTTCCTCGCGTTGGACTGCGACATGCCCATTGCCGAGAGCGTCTGGCATAACCTTTCCTAAAATATTGCAGACCCGAGTTTATTGACGACATCGAAATTGTCGGCGCTTTCTCTTTAAAGGACGAGATTTTGAGAGGTTTGCACCAGACCTAAGTCACGCTTAAATATACAAGCGAAGAAAAAGTTGTTGGGGCACGAATAAATAATAATAGAAAAAGTCGCTGCATATTTTCGCAGCCCACCTTGACGCTATCCTCAGAACATGAAGCGACGGCTGCAGCAAAGTTCGAAGACATCGAAGCGACAGCTGCCCGAAGTCCTCAACGCCTATCAGCATTCGCTTGTTGACTACTTGCGCACTGATCTCAAGTATGTGCAGCAGTTCTTCCGCTGGCACGGTGCAATCACACTGCCGTTCTTTGATGTGTACTTGCACAAAGCGGATCGAGTGTTGAGCGCTGAGGAGAAGCGACTCTGCCAGTGGTACTTTCTGTTGCCAAGAAATGCACTGCTGCCAGAGATGCGACAGTTCCTGCTGCTCAAGCAGATCAGCGAAAAGAACTACCGTTTCCTCTTTGACATGCTGCTACGGGACAATAACTTGTTTTGGGACTGTTCGCACGCCTTTCCGACTTCGTGTCGCATGCAGCGTTTGCTCAAGCACTTGGTGCGTCTTGACTGCGAATGGGCACTTACCGCTGTAATTCGTCTCGTTGAGCAGGAGAAAGCAATACTGCGGCCACCACACAATCTCTTGCACAACACCCGCGTGGCGCAGCGGACCTGGCGTCGCACATTTCCCCTGAAGATTTGGAAAGTGTATGGCAAACGCATACTGCTCTTCTTGCCGGGAAATCCTCACTCTCCCTTCTTTTCCATGACACCGCAACTCTATCAACGCACCGAATTCACACTGGAAGACCTACAGCAACTACCAGAATCCGTCAGCCAGTCTTTGCTTGCCAAGCGGCTACGCTATGCATTTCAATACCCCGATGAACGCTCGCGTGACTACTTTGCCATTCTCGCAGCATACAACACTGATCGTGCGCTGGTCTGGGAGAAGATGCTCAACACCAGTGACCGGCCGATGGCAGCACCGGCTCTGTGTCAGTACAGAGCATTGGCCCGCTATGTCAAACAACACCCACCCACGCCGCGGATGTGCCAATCCGGTCTTGATATTCTAGTCATGGTGCCGGAGTATGCGCTGCTACTCTTCAATCACACACCGAACCGAGAAGAACCCAATGTGCAGATTCAACCGTTCTGGAGCCAGTTCTTTGGCTTGATGTGGGCCGAAATAACCATAGAGGACTTGAAACCGCTGCTTTACCGTAGTGATCGAACAGTGAGCACAATTGGTGTCTGGCGCGGATTCCATCGCTATCAACCTGCCGACTACTGTCTGTTCAAAGCACTGCAGGCCGCGCGCTCTGAATTAGTCAGTTGGATTTTGAAGAACTTCAAGGTGACCTGGTTTGATCTGGATGCGTTGCCTTCTCTACCACTCAAGGCCCTTTCTACCGCACTGGCGTACAAGAAAGTAGTGCGTGTCTATCTAGTGGAAACGACTCGGAGATTCGAGAACGATACTGATTTAGCCTGGTACATTGTGACACAAATGAAACGCCACATAGAAAAAGACCCGCTCAAGTCGGAACTCGTTCCTTCTCTCAATCACATTCGCCGCGAACGCCAGCGGCGCGGACTCGAAGTCGACCCCACTGTGGAACGCCTCTATGAGCTAGCTCTGGAAGCACCAGTGGTGTGAATTTTACTTCGAACACGAATAGCTGCCATTGAGCAGTTGAAAAGCGGTGTAGAGATGTGTGGCGCACTCGACATTGGGACAGGAGACTTCGCGTGTTCGACTCTCTGTCCAGTTGCTATACTGTAGCTTGAGTCGTATCACAGCTTTCCTCCGTTGCGCAGCCCGGCGACACAAAATGCTCTCCTCTTGCACAAATTGGCTCCCCTCGGTGGAAAGCAGGCGAGGATTGACAATCAACTCGAACTCTCCGCTCAGAAGCGAAGTGACAATTAAACAGGCCGGATCCCCTGCATGCGCTGCTGTCAGCAATGAGAAGCCCCGCTCCACTGCCAGGCTGACCAGCTTGTTGCCGATGGCAGTGTACTTGTCGGTCTCGTGAGGAGCGATCTCTGTGCAGCGGCGTGCCCGATACTGGCTCGGTGGAATCAAGTAGACATCGCGTGTCCAGCGCTCGGTGGGATCCCGCGGCTGCGTCTTGTCTGGGAACATCCACCACAGAGAGACTGCCAAAAATATCACAAACCCATAGCGGAAAAGCACGATCCAAAGTGGCCGCTCTTTCACCTCTTCTGGCATATTGTCTTTAATTGGAAGAAAGCCGCATATTGACTAGATCCGTGCACTCTCGGGCCAGCGCATCATAATCGGTGGTGATGAATGCACTCCGCTCATAGCTTTCGTA
>Ga0315284_10002192_pt1 | contig 28036 bp, 27 predicted proteins | sample YL17G09_16_MG_FD_203696 | JGI IMG/M metagenome (GOLD analysis project Ga0315284, IMG submission 203696) | Sediment microbial communities from Yellowstone Lake, YNP, Wyoming, USA - YL17G09_16 | ecosystem: Environmental > Aquatic > Freshwater > Lake > Sediment | place: USA: Wyoming | collected...
TGAGTCGTTGGGCAAACCGCATCATAGGCATACTATATGCTATGATTACTCTTGCTTTTTGTGTTTTGGGTTTTGTATTGCGATCCGCTGGTTATGAGATAGTTTGGGCAACGGCACAACTTGTGTTTACCTTACTGGTTGTTTGGTACGCTTGGAAGTGGAAAGGGGAGGAATCTAAATGAGTAACATAGTCACAGATTTATCGACAAAAAAAGTTGCGAGAGTAGCGGGAATTTTATTCATTATTGCGACGGTTGCAAGTCTACTGGGCAGTGGCCTTACGGGATCCATCGTGGGTGCCCCGGACTACCTTGTTCAGATTGCTGCAAATAAGAACCTGATCGTAGTGGGAGCGCTTCTTGCATTTGTTGCGGCTGCTGGAAGTGCCGGCATCGCGATTTCACTGTACCCCGTCTTGCGAAAATACAACGAAGGGCTAGCTCTTGGGTCGGTTGGTTTCAGACTCGTTGAGGGAGTGTGCTATATTGTTGGCGCAATCGGCTTGCTCTCTCTGCTGTCACTAAGCCAGAAATATGTAAGCGCAGGGCCTCAGGATGCTTCAACTTTTCAAGTCCTGGGCACCTTGATTTCTGCTATACGTAATTGGGCTGGCTTCGTATTTGGAGTGATTGCCTTCTGTTTGGGCGCGGCTATGTACTACTACGTGATGTATCGATCGAGACTTATCCCTCGCTGGCTATCCGCCTGGGGTCTGATCGGACTCGCGTTGGTGTTTTCGATGACTCTGTTGATTGCATTCGGCGAAAGAATTTCAGGACCCTCAGGTATGCTGGTGTTGTTGGCAATCCCGATCGCCTTGCAAGAAATGGTTTTGGCGGTGTGGTTGATAGTTAAAGGATTCAATCCATCGGCAATCGCGTCGAGGTCTGCCAAAGTAGATATGAACTAAGGAGATTAGGACTTACGCAAAATGAGCACAAAACCACCAAATGTGGTGTTCGACGAGTTCACAAAACGGCATATATGGGTAGTTTTGCGTAAGTCCTAGAGATAAAAAATGAATACAATTAACAATACTTCAAAAGTTTTAGGAGTTGCATTTCTTCTTCAGGCAGTTACATCAAGGAGTAAGCCAAAATGTTAAAAGCAGGTTCGAGATTTCTCTCCTTATGGAGCGGCCTCAATTTTCTTATCTCCTCCTTGATACTGACCATTGTCGTCTTTCACATTGGAAACTCACCGCTTCTGGGAATGGTGTTTGAAAAATCTGAAATCGCTAGACTTGACGCCAGAGTCATTTCGGCTCTCAATTGTTTGACAATCCTGTACAACTCTTACGCGATTGCCCTCTCAGTACTGGCTTGGTTCGTTATCCGGTTAAGTCTAAGCAAAGGCCAAAAATGGGCATTTTGGGCGTTGTTGATCACGATTGGCTTTGTCGAGATATTGGCCTTTGTCGCTTCCGCACCCATCGGAAACGCACGCTGGCAAGTGAATGTTATTCTGAGCGCTTTATACGTTGTGGGCATTGGCCTGTCGGGCTATTCCCTATTCAAATCAAAGGAGACAAAAAATGAATTCAATCAATAAGACCGCAAGAATGGCAGGTTTCTTCTATTTCATGTATTTTGTAACTACGATCATTGCAAATTTGTTTGGTCGCTTTGTATTCGTGGATGCCCCAGTAACGGTCAATAACATAATGGCTCATGAATCGCAATTTCGTATCGGTTTTGTACTCAGTCTATTCTCAGTTGTGTTTTTTCTTTTGGCGGCCTGGTATTTGTACGTGTTATTAAAACCGGTCAACAAAAACATAGCTTTACTGTTCTTGTTATTAAACTTGGGTGGGTTTGCTATATGGTGTTTTAGTACGCTTAATCTATTTGCCGGCCTGCTGCTTTTGAGCGGAGCTGATTATTTGAAAGTATTCCAGCCAGATCAGCTACAAGCGCAAGCGATGTTATTTATCAATTTACGCAAAAATGGGGCTGTTATCGCCCAGATACCCTATGGCATCTGGCTCTTTCCTCTTGGTTATCTAGTTTTCAAGTCGGGCTTTCTTCCTAAAATCTTGGGCATATTGTTGATCGTTGATTGTTTTGGTCTTCTGATATGTGTTTTTCAGTGGTTCCTTTTGCCGGGCTACGAAGTAATATCGTACCCATTTATGGCGGTTAGTTTCATTGCGGAACTCTCTCTTACTTTGTGGCTTTTGATTAAGGGTGTAAAGGATCAGGAACCAACTCTAGCTGATGGTCAGAAATAAAAATGAATACTATCAAGTAAAACGGAAGGGTACAAAAATGAAAGCGATTGTATGCACAAAATACGGACCGCCGGAGGTTCTTCAGCTCAAAGAGGTTGAAAAGCCCACCCCGAAGGATAATGAAGTATTGATCAAAATCCGCGCGACAACAGTTACCATCGGGGATAGTCGAATGCGAAGTTTCACAGTCCCCCGCGCGCAGTGGCTCTTCGCGCGTATGTATCTCGGTATCCTGAGACCCAAAAGGGCGATATTGGGAATGGAATTATCCGGGGAAATTGAAGCCGTAGGAAAAAATGTCACCCGCTTCAAAGTGGGCGACCCGGTTTTTGCTTCGACCTTCGAGGTGAATTTTGGCGGATACGCCGAGTACAAATGCATGCCCGAAGATGGGCTGTTGGCTATCAAACCATCCAATCTAACCTATGAGGAAGCCGCCGCGGCAGTGGGCGCGGGAATGGCTGCCTTGCGCTGTCTTCAAAGAGGCAATATCCAAAGCAGACAAAGAGTGCTGATCTATGGCGCTTCTGGTGCAGTGGGAACGAATGCAGTGCAGATTGCCAGGAATCACTATGGGGCACAAGTGACTGGCGTGTGCGGTACCGCGAATTTGGAATGGGTCAAATCGCTGGGAGCCGATCAGGTGATTGATTACACCAAAGAGGATTTTACCCAAAGCGGTGAAACCTATGATGTTGTTTTTGACGCGGTTGCCAAGATTTCCCCTTCACACGCAAAGAAGGCTCTTAAGAAAACTGGAATTTACCTTAACGTTCATAAGGACACCCATACCAATTCCGGTCACATCAGGATACAAGAGTTGCTCTTTCTCAAAGAACTGATCGAGGCGGGAAAGATCAAACCGATCATTGATAGAATCTATCCGCTGGAGCAAATGGTCGAAGCTCACAGATACGTGGACAAGGGGCACAAAAAGGGAAATGTAGCAATTACTTTGAAGGAATATTTATGAAAGCCATTGTGTGCACAAAATACGGCCCACCGGATGTGCTTCAAATCCAAGAGGTGGAAAAACCTGCCCCTGGGAAAAATGAGGTGTGCGTAAAAATCTTCGCCACAGCAGTAACGGCAAGTGACTGCATAATTCGTGGCTTCAATGTTCCTATAAGTTTTTGGCTCCCGATGGGATTGGCGGTGGGTTTTACGAAGCCGAGACAACCCATACTCGGGATAGTGTTAGCTGGGGAAGTTGAATCGATAGGCAAAGATGTAAAATCATTTAAAAAGGGTGATCAAGTATTTGGCTGGGATCTTTTTCCCGCTTTTGGCGCGTATGCCGAGTACAAATGTATGCCTGAAAAAGGGATGTTGACAATAAAGCCGACCAATGTGAACTATGAGGAAGCTGCAGCAGTTCCTTATGGCGGGCTTCTATCATTGTATTATCTGAAAAAGGGAAACATCCAAAGAGGACAAAAAATTCTTATTTATGGAGCTTCTGGGGCTGTAGGTACCTCTGCCTTACAGATTGCCAAGCACTTTGGAGCAGAAGTTACCGGGGTATGCAGTACCACGAATTTAGAATTGGTGAAATCTCTGGGAGCCGATACAGTCATTGATTACACAAAAGAGGATTTTACGAACAGAGGCGAGCTTTATGATTTTATCTTTAATGCCGTTGGAAAAAGAAAAGCAAAATTACAGTGCAAAAAAGCACTAACTCCGAACGGGAAACACGTAACTGTCGATGATGGATCACCAAAGGTACATATTGAAGATTTAATCTTACTCAAAGAGCTGGTAGAGGCGGGAAAGATAAAACCGGTCATTGATAGACTCTATCCGTTGGAACAGATGGCCGAGGCGCACAGGTATGTCGAAAAAGGACATAAAAAGGGAAATGTGGTCATTACGGTGGAACATAGCGACAAATCCTGACAAAGCGCTGCGTCCAACCGCCATGAAGCGTAGTGGAATAGCGGTAGGGGAGCCTGGTTGTTAGAAGGTGGTAACGCGCACATCAATGTACATCACAGGGAGTAAGTAAAATGTTAAAAAGAGGTTCGATAGTTCTTTCAATATGGAGCGGTATCAACTTTTTCCTTGCCTCCTTAATATTGACCAGTGTCGTCATTTTCAACGCAAACTCCCCACTTTTGGTGATGGTGTTTGAAAAATCTGAAATCGCCAGCCTGGATGCTAAGGTCATTGCATCGCTCAATGCTTTGACGATCCTGTACAACTCTTGCTCGGTGGTTCTCTCGGTGCTGGTGTGGTTGCTCATCCGAAAAAGCCTGATCGCCGGCCAAAAATGGGCCTTCTGGGTGTTGCTGTTCGTGATCGGCTTTGTGGAAGTGATGGCCTTTATCGCCTCCGCACCCATCGGAAACGCACGCTGGCAAGTGAATGTTATTCTGAGCACTTTATACGTTGTGGGCATTGGCCTGTCGGGCTATTCCCTATTCAAAGGAGATAAAAAATGAATTCAATCAAAAAGACCGCAAGAATGGCAGGGTTCCTGTATTTTATTTACATCGTAATTCACATCTTCGCAGATGTGATTGGTCGTTCTAAACTTATTGTATTCGGAGATGCCGCGACAACCGCCAAGAATATCATGGCATCTGCATGGCAATTCCGTATCGGTGTTATGAGCGATCTACTCGCGGCTGTGTTATTTCTTTTGACGGCCTGGGCTTTATATGTGTTGTTAAAACCGGTTAATAAAAATCTTGCCTTGCTGTTCCTGTTATTAAACCTGGGCGGTGTCGCTATCCAATGTTTTAGTGATCTTTTTCTGTTTGCCAGCCAGCTGCTTTTGAGTGGCGCTGATTACTTGAAAGTATTCCAGGCCGATCAACTGCAAGCTTTGGCAATGTTCTTTCTCAATCTATACCAAAACGGATATTGGATCTCCCAGATATTCTTTGGCGCCTGGCTCTTTCCGCTTGGTTATTTGGTTTTCAAGTCGGGCTTCCTTCCCAGAATTTTGGGCATCGTGCTGATGATTCATTGCGTTGCCTGGCTGATGACTTCTCTTCAGTTCTTCCTTTTCCCGGGCTTCGATGCAATAAAATATGTAAGCTGGCCGCTTGGATTTATTGCGGAATTTGGACTTACATTGTGGCTTCTGATTATGGGTGTAAAGGATCAAAAACCAGCATAAGTTGAGGTTGGCTGAGAAACTCATCCATATCATTCAAAAAAAAGAGAGAAAAATGAAAGCGATTGTATATGAAAAATACGGATCACCGGATGTTCTTCAGCTCAAGGAGATAGAAAAACCTGCGCCCAAGGACGATGAAGTTCTGGTAAAAGTTCACGCGGCGTCCGTAAATTCGCGTGACTGGTGTCGCATGAGAGCGAATCCGTTTTTTATTCGCCTGATGGCCGGGGGGTTTCTAAAACCCAAAAACACGATCCTTGGAGCTGATATGGGTGGTCGGGTTGAGGCGGTTGGTAGTAACGTCAAGCAGTTTCTGCGGGGAGATGAAGTCTTCGGGGTCTTATCCAGGTATGGCGGAAGCACTTTTGCCGAATTTGTATGTGCCGGAGAAAATGAAATAACATTGAAACCGGCCAACCTAACGTTCGAACAGGCTGCGGCTGTACCGTTGGCGGCAATCACCGCCCTGCAGGGTTTACGCGACAAAGGAAACATTCAGCCAGGACAAAAGGTTTTGATTAATGGCGCGTCTGGTGGTGTCGGAACGTTTGCCGTGCAGATTGCCAAATCGTTCGGGGCTGAAGTCACTGGTGTGTGCAGCACGAGGAATCTGGAGATGGTGCGCTCGATTGGGGTAGACCATGTAATCGATTACAAGGTAGAAAATTTCACCCGTAATGGGCAGCGCTATGACCTGATTCTGGCTGCAAACGGATATCATCCGATTTCAGATTATCTGCGTGCATTAAGTCCTGATGGAATCTATATCGTCGCCGGAGGTTCCATGCTTCAACTCTTCCAAGCTGCGCTCCAGGGACGACGGACTTCAAAGACCGGGGGTCAGAAAACGTATGTCGTTTCGCTGGTGCAAAGCCAAAAGGATTTGATCTTTATGAAAGATCTCCTTGAATCCGGAAAAGTCATACCGATTATCGATGGATGTTACCCGTTAAGTAAAACTCCTGAAGCTTTCTGGTATTTTGAGAAAGTACATCCCAAGGGAAAAGTCGTCATAAGTGTGGTCTGATCATCTATGTAATTCAACCGATAATTGAGCATATATTCCTAGAAGATAGTTATGCGTTGGCTTAACCTCTCTGATGTTTCGAATTTCAGGAAACCGTCGATGGTTTTGAAATTGACAAGCCCGGCGAACTGCGGTTCACACCAAAGGTGCACAGACGTGTTAGAAATTCCTCCTTTTTTTAGAAAATGTCTTTGGCTGTGCACCGGGATAACGAAGAACCAGAGCCTGACGGACTCTGGTTTAACTCTTGATAGAATGGTTTGGATTCAAACCACTGACCACAAGGTTATGAGTCTGAATCCTGAAACCGAGGACATAACGGAAAATATTAGGACCGGTTTTTATCGAGAGAAAACCCATCTTTTCTCTTTCAAAGAACCTGATTAGAGTAACCTTTGCTATGACCCAGCACGAGGGCAATGTAAATATTTTTGTGTTTTTTCTATAACAAATACGTCCGGATCGCCAAAACCTATCAATATGGATAGGTTTTCAGGTTAAAACCTACCAATATTGATATATTGTAAAGGAATCACAGGAATGATAATCTTGATCTATCTCTAGAAGAGAACCATATAGTGATCAACAAAAAGCTCTCTTCATAAATAATAGTTCAAGGAATTAGCGCATGTTTAAACCAAAAACGCCCATTTCTGGGCATCTGGATAACAGTAGCGGGGCTTGGATTCGAACCAAGGACCTACGGGTTATGAGCCCGTCGAGCTGCCACTGCTCCACCCCGCATCGTTTAAGCGGGTTGAATTATAGCATGTATGATAGAGCTGCGTCAAGCAGCAAAACAGGGGAACATTTCTACTTTGCATTGACAGCAGCAAAACCGTTCTTAATGCTATGGGACCGCGAACTCGAAGCGGTAGGTGCCATCTCCCGGCTGGGAGATGGATGAGTTCAGACCAAGCACCTCGAACCAGGTATTGCCAGGTTTGAGAGGAAATGGATAGTTATCCTCGTTATATATGGTCAGTACAGATTCTTCCACCATTCGTTCCCAATGCAAGCGGTACATCTGCCCATCACGAAAGAGGTAAGCTGGTCCCAGATTCCACAGGTACATTTCAAAGACCTGAGTATTGCCTTCATTGACAACTTCATCATAACGGACAAGGATAACGACCACATTATCCGCAGTGATGGGTTGGTTTGTCAGGCGGTCTTTGAGCAGCTCGTAACTCTCGCCCTGACCCAGGTCGTCCTCCTTATCCTGGTAACGCACATATTTATTTAGAGAACGATCATACTTCCAGCGGGTGTAAAAGTAAGGCGAGAAGCGGATAAAAATTTTATTGGCTGGTTTCCCCTCCGGTGGAGGCATCTGGGTGAAACCCATACCGTCCAGGTTTTGCCGTCCGTTTTCAATACCTTGCTTGGTGATGAAATTGCTGAGTATCTTGGTGTTGGAGACGGCATGACTCCACATTTTTTCATCCACCCTGCAGATGGGCGGGCAGCCGTTTGGCCATTCTGTGACCAGCAGATCGGAGAATTCTGATTTAAAGAAAGGCTTGAGGACGCGCTCATCAGCACCGACAAAAGCCAGGATGGTCTTGTACATCAAGATGATGTGCTCGTCAAAAAACCGCGCGGAGCGGATGGGGCCTACCTGCTGAGCATTGTTGCCGTAAAAAACAGCTGCGAAGCGAGTCTTTCCCCATTCGGTATAGTATTCGTAAACGATATCTGCCAGGCTCAGGCCCCACTGTGGGCGGATCGAGCGTGGGTCGTTGGAGATCTTGATCGCCATAGGGCGACGTTCCAAGTGGTCTGGTTCGGACACAGGCAGGCCGGTCAAGGGATTGACATTGGCAGGGAAATTACTGGGGCCGATATCGAGCGGCGGTGGGGTATGGGTCGCTGTGGGGGTGGCGATTATATCAGGTATGCCGGGGGTCTGGACGAGTGTTAAAGTGAGCGCCGCTACATGGACTGAAGCAGTAGCGCGGCTGGCATTCTGCTCATTGGGGAACATCCCTGGTTGGCAGCCACATAAAAATATAGCTGCCAGAAAGAGGAGTATTTTTATCAATTTTTGATTAATTTTGCTCATCATATCCTATCATACCGCGCCTGTAGTGGTTTGCCCATTAGAGTGCGATGAATCATGATTTACCCATACTCTTGCGTTTTTGGTAAAAAAATCTATAATCTTATGACACATGGAAGAAACGACAAAAGAACACAGATGGCAAAATTTCCCTCACCAACGATTGGTTTATGTGGTGGCTGTAATTGCGGGTGTTATTTTGCTTATCTGGCTGGTTGATACCCCGCCAGGCATCCTGGGGAAAGCCGACGCGGTTGGATATGCGGTTTGTCACCGGATTGAAGAACGGTCTTTTTATATGAATGGGCGGCAAATGCCTTTATGTGCGCGCTGCACGGGAATGTACCTGGGGGCTATGTTGGGCTTGGTCTACCAGTTTGTCAAAGGTCCACGGCAAGCTGGATTGCCTCCACGCAAGCTGCTGATCGTCTTTGGTTTATTGGCAGTGATTTGGGGAGTAGATGGCTTCAATTCATATTTACATCTTTTCCCCAATGCCCCCGGTCTTTACCAGCCAAACAATATATTGCGCCTTCTCACAGGAACCGGTATGGGCCTGGTTGTCGCTGTGCTGCTTTACCCGGCCTTTAATCAGACTGTGTGGGTTGAATGGAACGAACACTCTGTGATTGGGGATTTCCGTTCCCTGGGTGGGCTGCTTCTCCTGGCAGTCCTGGCGGATGGCCTGGTGCTAACAGGTTATGCCTGGGTGCTCTATCCTGTTGCGCTAATCACTTCAGCCGGGGTGTTAGCGCTGCTCAGCATGGTATATGGTATGGTTTGTTTGATACTTTTCAAGGTTGAAAATCGTATACATAATATGAATCAGTTGGTTTTACCAATCCTGGTTGGATTCGTCCTGGCAATTGTGCAAATTGGTATAATGGATTGGGGCAGGTTGTTTATTACAGGTAATTGGAGCGGTTTTCGTGTCAAATGAGCGCCGTATAGGATGAATATTAGAAGAGTTAGGAGATCGAGAGATGGATATATTTTCAGCGTTTGGACTTTCGGCCAGTGCAGGGTTGAATGCATATATCCCCTTGCTGGTAGTGGCGTTGTTGGGAAAATTTACAAATTTGATCGAATTGAACTCCCCCTGGGATACACTTACCAGTTGGTGGATCATCGGTTTACTGGCAGTGCTGGCGACGATCGAATTCTTTGCGGATAAAGTGCCGGTTGTCAATCACATCAACGATGGTATCCAGACCTTTATCCGCCCGGCTGCCGGCGCAGTGCTTTTTGCAGCCAGCGCCAAGGTGATCACCGACATCCACCCAATCCTCTCGATCGCCGCGGGGGTATTGATTGCTGGTGCGGTGCATGCGGTCAAGGCGGCAGCCGTACGCCCGGCTGTTACTGCCACCACCGCTGGTGCCGGTAATATCCCGGTAAGCATAGTCGAGGATATAATTTCCATCCTGGTTTCAGTTTTAGCAGTGGTTGTCCCGGTGATAATTTCTGCTATAATCATTATACTGACCACCTGGGTTGTGTGGTTGTTATGGCGCAGAGCGAACCGTGAACGTATGCAATCGGCTTAATCATGCGTGAACATTAGACTATTGGTTTATCCTTTGGCAGATAATTGCGACAAACAAGGATCACTTTCATGATGATAGGAAGGAGAAGAATATAATGGCTGATAATTTCGGAGTGCCACCAAACGAATTCGAAACCGTTGAAACCTTTTCAGAATCTGAGGGAGGATATGCGGCCCCTCCAAGTGGCGGAGGAAATAAAAGCCGCACTATGACAATCGTGATCGTTATATTGGTGGTATTGTTATGCTGTTGCTGTGTGGGGGGCGCCGCAATCTATTACCTGTACACTAATGGGGATGAGCTGATAAAACAGATCAGCAGCTTACCCGCATTATTCTCTTTTGGTTAAACTTAATATATCCAACGACCTCCGTTAACTATTTTCATTTTTCCTTGTCGGCACTTTTCCGGCGGTGAAAGATTTTTTTGTTCCTCAGGGGCATTTCACTCGTCCATTTGTGTTGGCAATTGCCACATCGCGCTGCGGATCAGAGGGGGTGGAAGCCTCTATTCTATCCCATGTGGAACATAATAATGCCTGAATATTTAGCTGTTTCCTATAAGCGTCCTTGCTTAATTCCTCAGCCTTATTCCAGTTGCCCAGGTAGGCGTACGCTTCGATAAAAGGAAGTATCTCAAATTGATTGGCGGGCTTGAAGCCTAAGCGCTTTGCTTCTTCACCTAGCGATATCACTTCTTCCCAATCACCCATTTGGCGCGCCAAGTCAGCTTTCTGGTAATAATAGCACCAGGTATGTGCTGGTTCTGACCCAAAGATGGTCTCAGGGGGATAACCTGGTACTGCACCATCTGGTTTTATACGCGCAAGATTAGCAGCAGGCAGGATCTCTCTGATGATTTGAGGTAATTCAATGTAGGTTGCATCGTTTGGGTTAAGCACCCACAGGCAACGTCCCTCGGGTTCGTAGTAGATAATCAAGCTATCTTTGCTTGAGCCCGAAAAGGATAGATTGCGTAAAGAATAATCCAGGTCCATGCCGTCTAAAAATATAGGGACATGTTTTTCCACATGAATAACATCATAGATCTCAAAAAACCATAACGCCTGAGTCTTAGCACCTGTTTCCTGGGGGTAGATGGTGTTGATGGCAGCTGATAAAGAATATCTGGTAACGTATGTGAAAATTGAGTCATCGGATATTATTGCGGTTCTTGGTTCTATAGCCGGAGCGCGCCAATAAAGCTGCCAATAAAAATTTTTTTGTTTTGCCCAGTCCCAGCGATATTCATTAGATATACGAACCTGGATACCAACAGCCAACCCTACCAACGCGCTCAGCAAAACCACTTGAGACATTGGCTTATTGGTTATGAGATATACCAGACTGACTGACAAAATACTGGCTCCAAACATGGCTGCCAGGCTAAAGCGGTCTGAAAAATAACCCACCGACAGATTTCGCTCGATCAACCACACGGGTAACATACCCGCCAGAATTGTATATCCCCCAACAAAAAGTCCATATTTACTCCAAGTATCTGTTGTTTGCCCTGCTGCTTCGTTGTTGAAACTTGCTCTCAGTATATATATGGCGATAGCCATCGCAGTGAGAAATACTAAGAACCATGAAAACATAATGAATCGATTGCCAATATCTATGAGAGATGGTTGTAAAGTGTTATACCAGCTTGTTAGGCTTATGTGGATAAAATCTTGTAGTGCTGTTTGTACCAGGGTGAGGAAAGTGGGTATTGGATTAGTGATCAGATTATTTAGCAATGTAGGGGCGTAAGTATCCTCAGCCAGTTTCACGATAAATAACCGCCAGATCACATAAGCAAACAATACTACCAAGTAGGGCCACCATTGCTTAAGAACCTGACTTAACCGGGCACGCTTCGTATTGGTTTCATCGTTCAGAGCCAACCATAAAAACAAGGGACGCAGTAATTCTAAGCCGACAAAATATTCCACCGAGACTAAATGTAAAATCATCGTTGCCAGTGCTAAACCTGTCAGCCCTATGGAGTAGCGCGAAATACGCAGTGACCACACCATCGCTCCTAAAGAAACGAAAAATAACCCATAAAGGATAAAAACCTGGCCATAAATTACGGAAATTGCCTGTTGGGTAAAAATCGGGTAGACAGCAAACAGTAAAGCCATCCAGGTCACTTGCCGGGTGCGATGGGGCCATAACCCATGTAAGCTCCACCACATGCCTGATACAGACAACCAGCGAGTCAACAAAGCAAAAATATGCCGGCTGAGTGGAGCTGTTCCCAGGAAGGGGGTTGTAAGTGCGTATGTCCAAACAGACAGAGGCCGGTCGAAGCTGAGGAAATCGCGCACCCCCGCTATTCCTTGCGTTTGGGTTAAAAAGATAACATGCCAGTCATCCCAATAAAATCCTAACCGAGAGATAAATACCCCATAACTTACAAAACAAACTAAAAAAAGGGCAAAAGGAATGGTCCAGTTTTTAAAATACAGCTTTGTTAGCATAGCGATCCTTTTATTAAGAAGTTAAGTAGCAGAATTTTAGTAATAGAATTGAGGTTTGGTCAAGGGATAGGATCAAACAACTGGACTGCACTTTGAGGATCAAAACTTAGTTGGATATTATCCCCTAGTTTGGGCAATTGAGTTTGAGATGACAGATCGAAGGCGAGATATTGACTCTCAACATCTTTTGAGGTTACCTTCATGATAACACGCAACAGGTTGCCGCGGAAAGAGCATTCGACCAGACGGCCTTGTATTCGATAAAGACCATCTGGGGATAAGTCGACAGCATCAGGCCGCAGGAGCACAGTAACTTTATCGCCTGAATTCATTTTACCCACCTTTGGCGCATCTATAGGCCAGGCGCCCAACAGAGTTTCAATGAAAGTCTTACCCCCGTGCACGCGTATCTCTCCGGGAAATAAATTATCCAATCCCAGGAAACGGGCGATAAAAACAGATGCTGGCTGGCGGTAGATTTCCTGCGGTGTGCCTATCTGGGCAGCCTGTCCAGCATTCAACACGACGACCTGGTCAGCCAGGGCGAAGGCTTCCTCCTGGTCATGGGTGACGTAGATGGCGGTCTGGTTCATTTGGCGCAGGAGAGTGGGCAATTCCAGGAGCAGGCGCTCACGCAGCGTGCGGTCCAGCGCGCCCAGGGGTTCATCGAGCATCAGCAGGCGCGGCTGTGGCACCAGGGAACGGGCTAGAGCCACACGCTGTTGCTCGCCGCCGGAGAGGGTGCTGATATCGCGCTGGCTGAACCCAGGCAGTCCCACCAGGTCCAACACCTCTTCTACTCGTTTTTTGAGACGGTCGGCGTCCCAATGCGCCATTTTCAGCCCAAAAGCCAGGTTATCGAATACGTTCATGTGGGGAAACAGGGCATAATCCTGGAACATCAAGCCAAAGCCTCGTTGGTGCGGTGGTATGTCCTTGAGGTCAGTCTTGTCCCAGAGCACATCACCCTGATCAGGATTTTCAAGTCCGGCGATGATTGCCAGCAGCGTGGATTTGCCGCACCCGCTGGGGCCGAGCACTGCCGTGACTTCACCGGGGTGTACATCGAATGAAACCCCATTTAAGGCATGGATGGGCCCAAAAGCTTTATGAATGTTTACGATCTGTAAACCCAGCCTAGGTGGATATTTAGGTATCATAATTTAGAATTCGCCCGCACCAGCAAGACGAAAACGTTCAATCGCCAACATGCCAACCAGGCACACACCCATCAGGATGGTACTGAGCGCCAGAGCCTGACCATAGTTTAACCCACCAGGGCGGGAGATGAAGCGGTAGATAGCTACAGGCACAGTAGGATATTCCGGGCGCGCCAGTAGGGAGGTGGCGCCAAATTCACCGAGCGAGATGGTGAATGCAAATGTGGCTGCCACCAACAAGGCTCGCCCTACGAGGGGAAAATCCACGTAGCGGATTACCTGGGAGGGTGAGGCGCCTAATACGGTAGCTGCCTGGCGCAGGCAGGGCTGGATGCTACGCAAGGCCGGGGTTAGACTGCGCACCACAAAAGGAAAGGCTACCAGGGTATGCGCCAGGGGGATCAACAGGAGGGAGGCGCGCAAATCCAGGGGGGGGCGGCTGAGGGCGATGACGAAACCTAACCCCAAGGTGACCGCCGAGGTGCCGATGGGCATCATAAGCAGCGAGTCTAATAGATGGTTAATCGCCATCCCTGCGCTTCTACCATTCTGGGATGATTGCTGATTTCTGCTCAAGGCCCACGCAGCCGGGATGCCAAGGGTGAGGGCGAAGACCACGGTAGCAGCAGCATATCCCAGTGAGATAGCGATAGCGGTAGTAGGGGGGACGAAAAACATGGATTGGCGCTGGTTTATTGCCAGTTGGCGGTAAAACTCCAGGGTCAGACCGCGCTGGACCGGGCCGGTTTGGCCGCGGTCGCCTTCCAACCTGGTCACCGAGCGCAGCGCCAACGAGGACAACGGTAGGATAAACAGGAAGAGCAGATAACCGGCAATGCTTATTGCCAGCAATCGGCTGCGCCAGGTGCTCAGCGGACGTTGCGTGTAGTCTTGTGAGCGCAAAGCTAAAGGCCGTGAAAGATCTGCGCTCAGGCGGGTATAAAGCAAGGTAAAAGTCAGCGTAAAGATAAGTTGCAAGATGGACAACGCCGCGGCCAGAGGCAGGTTGAAGAGGCCGGTGGTTTGGTAAAAAATTTCCACTTCCATGGTGGCAAAATGTGGGCCGCCCAGGACCAGGATCACACCAAAAGAAGTAAAGTCGAAGATGAAGACCAGCAGAGCAGCCGCGGTGATGGCTGGAGCAAGCAAGGGCAGGGTGATATGGCGCATCACCTGCCAGGAATCTGCCCCCAGGAGACGGGCCGCCTCTCCCAGGCGCGGGTTGAGACGCGACCAGAAGTCGCCTACAATACGCAACACAATGGTGGTGTTATAAAAAACATGCACGACCAGGATAGCTGTGAGGGTGTAATTAAAGTTAATGATCGGCATGTCTTTGTTGAACAAGGACATCAGACCTAGATTGATCCAGCCGCGCGGTCCTAAGAGGGAGTCGAAAGCGGTAGCGGCTACCAGGGTTGGCAGCACGAAAGGCACGCCGGTCAATGCTCGCAGGAGGCTCTTGCCGGGGAACTGGTAGCGCGCCATGAGATAAGCTCCGGGTAGTCCTACGCCCAGGGTCAGCAGAGTGGAAAGAGCCGCCTGCCAGATGGTGAACCATACCACATTTCGTTCAGTGGGGGAACGAAATATTTCAATAAAAGGGGCCAGGAAGCCAGCTTCGCTGCGGGCAAAGCTCAGGTTTAAGATTCTGCCCAGGGGGTAGAGATAGAATACCAATAGGAAGACCAGGGGTGCCCCCCAGAGCAGCAGGTTGGTTCGGGGGGGGCCTGCTCTAAGCCGGGGAAGATTTAGCGTAACACTGTCTCGGTCCATGCTTTTATCCAGGCCTCGCGCTTGGCGTCAATGTCTTTAGGTTCGAGGATAATGGTTTTTTTAGGGATAGCCAGGTATTTAACAAACTCAGTTGCCATTTTGGCGCTGGGATTGACAGGAAAGACGAACATCTTCAGGGGCATATCTTCCTGGAAGGCGGTGTCGAGCATGAAGTCCACCCATTTTTCTGCCAGAGGTTGATTAGGCGTGCCATTGAGGATGCCGACGAACTCAATCTGGCGGAAGCAAGTGTCGTCAGCCACCAGCGCTTCTGTGGATGGTTCTGATATGGGCTTTTCCGCATAAATGATCTCAAAAGGCGGGCTGGAGCCATAGGAGACCACGATGGGGCGGGTGCCCCCATAGCGGCTGAATTCTGTATAATAGGCGGTCTCCCAGTCGTTGACCACGCGCACATCATTGGCTACCATATTTTTCCAGAAATCCAGGTAGACTGGGTCACCAAAGTGACCAATGGTTGCCAGCAGGAAGGCCAGACCAGGGGAGGAAGTAGCCGGGTTTTCCACCACCAGTAAGCTTTTATATTCGGGTTTGACCAGGTTATCCAGCGATTGGGGTATGGCAAGTCCATTTTCGGAAAAGTAGATCTTATCAAAGTTCAGGCATACATCCCCATAGTCAACTGGCAAAGCCCGGTCTAAGGGGTCGAGTTTGAACTTGTCGGGGATTTGATCCAGGAGGGGAGATTTATATGACTGGAAGATGCCCTCCTGGAGAGCGCGGCCGAGGAAGGTGTTATCCACTCCGTAGAAAACATCGGCCAGCGGATTATCTTTGGATAGGATCACTTTGTTCAGGACTGTGCCGGTGTCACCCCCGGAAAGGAATTTAACCTCGGCGTTATATTTTTGCTGAAAGGCTTGTACGATGTTTTCAGAGACATCGAAAGAATCATGAGTGATAACTGTGAGGATCTGTTTTTCAGCCGGAGTTGGACTTCCTATGATTGTTGGTTCGGGCGATAAGGTGAGGGTCGCTGGTAGCCCTGTGTTACAAGAAACCAGTACCAGGGTTAGCAGAATTATCGTGAGGAAAGAAAATATTTTAATATTCATTAGTTACCTCCTCTTGAGATATGGATAAGGGCAGGTTTTTCCTTTACCTGGTAGATGGTTGACCTGGTGATCCAATATCCGCAGAGTGGTGAATAATGGTGCAGATCAGAAACCCCTGCTTGAGATGTATACTTGCTGTTTCTCCAAGAAGTGTGTTGCTTATGCCGCGGGTGAAGCCGAAGTGTAATGTTCCATCCTGGAGGGGATATTCCAATCCCTGGGTGGTAATACCGCTGGCATCACCCTGAACCGGAACCAGAGAGACCGTATCTCCAGGACGACCATGTATCACCAGGGTTTGGCCGGGGTGTAGTGGAAAGATCTCCTGGTTGCTGTCTATCAGGATAACCCGGGTTTGGGCTAGACCGGGGTGCGCCAGTAGCAACAGATTGCCCAGGGCCATGTCCCAACGGTCTACCCCTAATGCTCCCAAGACTAGGATTTCCGCGCTGCCCTGTTCACTGGCGTATTGGAGTGCCAATTCCAGGTCAGTCTCATTCTTTTGAGTGGGGTGGCGCATGAACTTGACGCCCTGGGTTTGCAGTTTGGTGAGGGTGGCCTGATCGAGCGAGTCGAAATCGCCGATCACTACATGGGGATTGATGCCCAGTGCCAGGCAGTGGAGTGCGCCCCCATCCGCGGCGATAATCAGGTCAGCAGGATTAATGATCTTTTGAGCGGTTTTCAGATCAGCCAGCATACCGTTGGCAAAGATGATCGTACGGAGTTGGGTTTTTCTCAATAAAAATCCCTCCATCAAACCGGTAGAGGGATTTTTTCTTCCTGGCGGAACCTTGACCATCCCTCCGCCGGTATTACCCGGATCAGGTTCGCGGGTCGAGAACTGTAGTTCTCCTCTCAGCCCGGCAGCACCGAGCTCCCCGTGTAAAGTCAAATTCGATATATACTATAAAAGTATAAGGCCAAAAGGGAAGAGATGTCAAGCTAATTTAAGGAGGATGTCTAAAATGATCGGGTTTGGCAATACCTGGCGTGTTTTCTCCAGCGCCTCAGCGCCACGCGAAGCGATTTCACCTTCATAGTTCTGCCCTGTGAAGTAAATCTTCAACATATTGGCAATATCAAAATCATCACAACAATCAGGATGTGGGATTTGAACATCGCAGCCTCCCAGAAAGTGACTGGCGTTCCTGAGATGCAGTCTGATCGCTTAACCACAACCCTCACATGTTCCGGTCATGCTATTTAAGTTTACCTGGAGTGACCTGGCTGACTTAGTCTAAGGTTATTTTTGCATGCCTTTGGATTTAACCACATGAATTGGGACTTCCTGAATTCTGCCATTCTGAATGGTAAAACCCCGGCATTGCCATTCCCCAGCTTGGGGCGCCCAGATCAGGTATATAGCATCCGGGAAAGTTATCTCAGTGACATCAGTTTCCGATGGGGATGGGGGGCCATTGGGATGAGAGTGGTAGATTGCCAGCAAATCCCAAGCATTCTGGTCAATGGTTTGGAGTACGCTTAGCTCTTCAACAGGGTCCATACGATAGCGATTAGGACTGTGAAGGACATTTGTGATCGGATATACGACCTCGGCCAATCCGTGCCGGCCTACTATCAGACCACAGACTTCTTCAGGCGCTTCAGAATCCTGGTCAGCCATGGCTACGTGGGCAGTCATTTGTTCCCAATGTTCTGGCTTGAGCCTCAGGCCAGGGAGAGCATCAAACACTGTAGTTAAGCCATCCAAATTGCTGCTCCCCATAGAACCAGGCAGATGATGGTCGGTTCCAGGATCGTTTGTCGAATTGAACGATTTTCTGCCATGTTGGCAACCAGGCCGGTGAGAGCGTAAACAATACCTGTAAGCATCAAGCCAAAACGGATAGAAGAGAGCGGCCAATAATGCAAGGAGGCAGAAAACTGCCCACTAACCAGGGCAACGGTGAGCGCTGGAACGATCGCCCAGCGACCATGCAAGCGCAAGAGTAGAACTCGCAGTGATACCAAGGCAGTCGTGATGGTCATAGTGGGCGCCAGTAAAAATACGCGCAAACCGGTAGCGTGCAAGCTAATTGATAAAGCCAGGAATAAAGAAAATGCCAACGCGGTCAAACCGGCAGTCGCCAGGGGATGGTATATATCATCCGGGTCAACAGTAATATATTCAGCTACGAGAACCAGGGTCAGGGTTATACCGCCGATGATCAATCCGATCCACCATATTGGATTGTCCGGCAGACCGTAAAGTAGGATGCCAATTGCCCAGGCGGTCAAGGCTGGCAGCCACCAATGCTGCAAGGCGCTACGGCTTTCTAGGGCAGGGTGTTGGTGCACCAGCCAATCTGCTCCGGCAGCAGCCAATCCGGCAACCAGCAGTGAGACCAAGGTGCGGATATCGACCTGGATCACCAGGTATATCCACGACAATTGGATAGCATACTCACTGGGTGGAAATTTAGCAAAGCGTGTCAGTGTATAGGCTAGCAGGGTAGTGGCAGCCAGGACGCTGATTTTATCTGTATCTGGCAAATGGCGTGTTTTTAACACGCCTTGATTCTACTATTTATTTTGACTCAATGTGGAGAAAATCATCCTGTTTAAAATTCCTGGTGTTCCGTGCGAGCGATGATTTCATCCTGTAATGCCTTGCCAAGGTCACAGAAATAATCGCTGTAACCTGCCACGCGCACGATAAGGTCACGGTATTGCTCAGGGTTTTGCTGGGCAGCGCACAACGTAGCGGCATCCACCACGTTGAATTGGATGTGGTGACCGTCCAGTTTGAAATAGGTACGGATCAATTGCACCAGCTTGTCCAATCCCTCGTCGTCATGGAGCAACTGGGGAGAGAATTTCTGGTTGAGCAGCGTGCCACCCGTACGGATTTGATCCATCTTGGAGACCGATTTGATCACTGCAGTGGGACCGTGACGGTCGGCGCCTTGAACTGGCGAGATACCCTCCGAGAGCGGTTCGCCAGCCCGGCGACCATCGGGTGTCGCTCCAATTACCGAACCGAAGTATACATGTACGGTGGTTGGCAGCATATTGATACGATAAGTACCCCCTTTGGTGTTCTTGCGCCCATCTACCGCCTTGAAATAGACATCGAACAAAGCGGTCATAACGCTGTCGGCGTAATCATCATCATTGCCATACTTGGGCGTGCGATTCAACAAAAGCTGGCGCAATCTTTCGTTGCCGGCGAAATTATCCCTGAGTACGGTTAGCAGCGCATCCATTGTTAGTGTTTTTTGGTCATAGACATGGTACTTGATAGCGGTCGTGGCGTCGGTGATGGTGCCGATGCCCACTCCTTGAATATAAGTAGTGTTATAGCGAGCTCCACCGTCGTGGTAGTCCTTACCCGATGCAATGCAATCATCAATCAGCAGGGAAAGGAAGGGCGACGGCATATAGGCAGCATAGAGTCTCTCGATGACATTATTGCCGCGTACCTTGATATCTATGAAGTATTGCAACTGCTTTTCATATGCGAAAAACAAGGCATCGAAGGAATCAAACTGCCCCGGATCACCGGTTTCCAGCCCAATCTTACGCCCGGTACGAGGGTCAACGCCGTTCATCAAGGTTATCTCTAAAACCTTGGGCATATTGAAATAACCTGTCAGGATGTAAGCCTCCTTGCCAAAGGCGCCCACCTCGACGCAGCCGCTGGAGCCCCCGTTGCGCGCATCGGCAATGGTTTTACCCTGGCGGATGAGTTCCTGGACGATGAGATCACTGTTGAACACCGAGGGTTGCCCGAAACCGGTGCGGATGATCTTGGCAGCGCGTTTGATGAACCTATCAGGATTCTTCTTGCTTACTTGGATCGAAGAGCTAGGTTGCAGTAGTCGCATCGACTCGATCACGTCCAGGAGCAGGTAGGTAACCTCATTGACGCCATCGGAGCCGTCTGTTCTGACGCCACCGGTATTGATCTGGGCAAAGTCGGTGTAGGTGCAGCTCTCTGCATCGGTTACACCCACTTTGGGTGGAGCCGGCTGGTTGTTGAACTTGATCCAGAAGCACTGCAAAAGCTCTTCCGACAGTTCACGGTTGAGGGTGCCCTCTTCCAATCCTTTTTTGTAAAATGGGAACAGGTGCTGATCCAACCGTCCAGGATTGAACGCGTCCCAGGTGTTCAGCTCAGTGGTCACACCCAGGTGAACAAACCAATAATACTGCAATGCTTCCCAGAAATCACGCGGGGCGCGGGCAGGGACTTGCGAACAGACCTCAGCAATACGGTTGAGCTCAGCTTTTCGCTGTGGGTCGGTTTCTTGCTGGGCTAACTGGCTCGCTTTTTCTGAATGACGCTCGGCGAAGCGGATCAAAGCATCGGCGCAGATGTACATCGCTTCCAGTTCCTGCTGTTTGGCGTAAACCTGCGGGTCATTCATATAATCCAGGTTTTCCAGGTTGCGCTGGATGTCCTGTTTGAAATCTAAAAAACCTTTATGGTATATCTTATCGTCAAGTACGGTGTGACCTGGGGCACGCTGCTCCATAAACTCGGTGAAAACACCGGCCTCGTAAGCTGCTTTCCATTCATCCGTCATCTCGCGGAAGATGAGATCGCGCATGGACTTGCCCTGCCAGAAGGGAATAATGGTGTCCTGGTAAACCCGGCGGGCATCTTTACTAACGGCGAAAGATATTTTCTCGCGCGAGTTGAGCATATCCAAGTCTTGCAGGCTGTGACAACACAATTCGGGGAAGGTCGGTGTTGCTTTTGGGGAAAAACCTTTTTCCCCAACAATCAGCTCACCTTCGCCGATATAAATTGCCTTGTGTTCCATCATGTGCCGGAAAGCTAACGCACGCTGCATAGGTGCAGACATAAAGTCGGTATTTTGCCGGTAAAATTCCGTTATCAGTTCTGCCCGTTCGGTCGAAATGGTAGGCCTGGCATCCAGGCTTAGTTGCCGCAAGTGAGTGACTCTTTCACTTAGCATTTTTTCAATCTCCTGTTTTCACTGGTAGCCCAAACTCTCGCAGGGTCTGGGCTATGGCTGCAATTTTATCACTGGAGGGGGAGGATATTTCTGGCAGTTTGTAATCCATGTTCAGCCGGCTGTATTTATCCAGACCAATACGGTGATAAGGCAGAATATCGATACCATCCAGGTGAGGTAAAGCGGCAGCAAAGACAGCGATATGACGCACGTTGTCATCGTCATCGTTGATCCCTGGTATGACTGGCAGGCGTAGGATAATATGATGCCCATGGGATGATAGCACCTGCAGATTCTTCAAGATCAGTTTATTGGATACACCAGTGAACTGGCGGTGCTTGGCATCCTCCATCAGCTTGAGGTCGTATAAAAACAAGTCCACATACCCGCGCACACGGTCAAGAATTTCCCAGGGTGCAAAACCACAGGTGTCCAGCACGGTGTGAATTTCCTTTTCCTTGCAAGCCTGTAAAAGGGCATGTAAAAAATCCTGCTGCAACAAAGGCTCTCCTCCAGATAAAGTCACTCCACCACCCGATTGATCATAAAAAGCGATATCACGCTCGATCTCTGCCATCGCTTGGGAGATGGTCATCTCCTGCCCCACCATCTGGCGTGCTTCGGTGTAACAGATGTCTGCACAATCGCCGCATAAATCACATTTCTCTTTATCCAGAATGATCAGATCAGTATCCCAGGAGAGTGCACCCCGGGTACAGATTTCCAGGCAAGCCCCGCAGCGTATGCAGCGGTTTTCGCGGTACATTATTTCCACTAAAGACGCTTGGCTTTCGGGGTTGTGACACCACCAGCAGTTTAAAGGACAGCCTTTGAAAAATATGGTGGTACGGATGCCAGGACCATCATGGATGGAGTATTTTCTTATATCGAAAATGATGCCTGTAGTCAAATCTCCGTCGCCTTTTTATCCAAAAATTGCTGTGCGAATTGGGTGAACCGGTAAACATCCGCGAAATTCGTTGCCAGACCGACCGAAATGCGCACAGCCCCGGTACTCTTGGTATCGATGCAGCGGCGGAAGTCATCAAGTGTCAACCGTTCTTTGACGCGGATGAAACAGGAGGTCAACTCCTCGGCAGAGATCCCCAAGGCCAATTCACCCCCGCCAGGGTTGCAAAAACAACCGGTGCGCAGCGATATATTGACCTGGTTGGCGCGCTGCTCTACCAACTGGTGGTCAATAAAATGTCCATCAGGATCGTACAGGTTCAGCGTGATTGCGCCGCCGCGCATGTTGGTGTTAACAGGTCCATATACTCGCACAAGAGACGCGCCGTTGCTGTGGCGTAGGCTGGTTAATTCATCCAAAAGCCAGCCCGTCAGGCACCTCACCCGCGTATGGATCGTGTCCAGCCCAATCTCAGCAATATACCTCAGTCCGTTTTCCACTGCGGGCAGCGAGAGATAATTCAACGTACCGTCTTCAAACGCTTCACTGCCTTCATGGAAAAAGAAGCGGTCTCCCTGCACAGAAGCGACCTCGATCGTGCCTCCTGCAAACCAGGGGCGGTGTAGTTTTGCCAGCGCGGTTTTGCGTGCCAGCAGGCATCCCACGCCGGTTGGATAACCAAACATTTTATAGAAGGAGAGGCTGACATAATCGGGATGCCACCGGCTGAGGTCTAGGATGTTGGTAGGCGTAAAAGCTGCAGCGTCGAGCAATACGTCCCAGCCATGCGTCTGAGCGTGTTCAATCCATTCCAACGAGTGCTGGACGCTAGAGAAGTTGGATTGGGCTGGATATGCAAATAGGTTGTGGTTGTCAGGTTCAGCCTCTTCAAGATATCCTATCAGCTTTTCGTCATCGATGCGCATATCCGGTGGCAGGACAGGCGCGTAAATGACTCTTGCACCCCTGGCGCGGGCGAACTCGCGAATGCCATTGACCGAGTTATGGTTGTCGAAGATCAGTAAGTAGTTTCCACCTGGCTCAAATGGATACGCCTCGCCTACCAATTTGAGCGCGCCGCTGGCGTTCTTTGTGAAGATCACAAGGTATTCATCCGGAGACGCGTTGAAAAACTCTAAAACGTACGCCCGCGCCTGCTCCACCAGACACGTTATCGCCATCGAGCTGGGGTTCGTGGAATGAGGATTGCCGAATACATTATTGAGCAGCAAATCCGTATGAGTGCGAACCTGGGATTCAGAGTACAAACCGCCGCCTGTGTAGTCCAGGTAGATATACCCCAGTTTATCCAGACGGGCGTATTCTGTGGCGCGTAGTTCATCCAAGTGGTGGGTGGTCGCATATTCGGGATAACGCTGCTTGAACGCAGCTTCGGCAGATGTTAGCATAAAAACTCCTTGAACAACGAATAAGGTCAGGCTGTTCTTTGAACCTTATTATACTTATTAATCGCTTGGTAGTGATCTTTTCGCAGGGCGTGAATAAGCCGGTCATTGTCGACACAGACATCCTGATTGATGCAGCATTGCAAGCCAGCCATGCGATAGAATCGAGTCAACAACACTTCAACTGCCATTGTTCGGTTAGGAGTCACTAATGCTTGACCAACCCATAATATCGATTCGCTTGTTTTTCGGTGATGTAGCCGTTTTTTAGATCTTCCTTGACCAATTCCAGACTGCGCTGCATGGGGTCGGTCGTGCCTGGGAAGGCGCTCCTTAAGTAACTCGGATGGCAAAAACAGGACTCAGGCCTTTGCCTTCTGCATCGCTTGCCGTCGTTTCCGGGTGGCACCTTCGTCAATTGATAGATCATATCGGAGAACTATGCCATAATCACGCTCGGCTCCCTCCCGGGTAACATAACCGTCAATCACATCCTCCTTCACCAAATGAGGATCGCGTACCCAGGGATTACCGTATCCGCCGCCTCCGCCGGTATAGAACTTGACCACGTCTCCTGCCTTCATCGGCTTGCCATTGATCTTGAGCATGTGTCGCTCGTCTGGGCGACCCGGGTTGACAACCACATCCGGGCCGACGGCATCCTTGCCGCCAAAGAGCCCCCACGCCGGCGTGACCGACCGCTCGAACCAGGCAAAGAGTGACATCGGCGCTTCCATCTCGTACTTGCGGTAGACGCCGCAACCGCCGCGAAAACGACCAGGGCCGCCCGTGTCCGGGCGAATTCCATACTCGCGGATCATGATGGGGTATTTGTTCTCATAGACTTCGACGGGAAGGTCTTTGAAGGGACCGTTGACAACGTTGATCAAAGCGTCTTGGCCATCGCCGGTGTTAAATGCCCCCCAGCCGCCGGGATTCGCCTCCAGGGCAAGGAACCGTGTGTTCCCTTTGCGTGGATCAGTCCCATCGAACCAGATCACCATTGAATCCCCGTAGTGAGCGCCGGCAACCTGATCCGGCATTGCAGGAGCCAACGCCTTGATGAACAGGTCAATGAGCAAACCCTGTGGGGTAAAGTACCACTGGCAGGGCGCAGGTTCTTGGGCTTTGAAGAGAGAGCCTTCGGGAGCTTGCACCGAAAAAGTTTTAAACGTCCCACCGTCTACCGGGCGTTCAGGATGAACGAGCATTTTGAATGCCATGCGGCAAGCCGATATCGTCTGAGCAAAACCGGCGTTGATCGGACCGCGCGCCATGGGTGATGATCCCTCCAGGTCAACGGTTATATGGTCGCCCACGACATCCACCCGTACTTTGACAGGTATCTCACCGCTTCCGCGACCATCATTATCAAGGAATCCGCTCGCCGAATAAGTGCCGTCCGGGATTGCGGCAACAGCTTTTCGTTCCAATTCTTCGGATTGTCGAAAGATCTCGTCGCGCGCAGCCAGCACGGTTTCATAGCCGAAACGATTGAGAATGGATTGAAACCGCGCTTCGCCCGTGCGCATCGCGGCCACCTGGGCATTGAGGTCCCCGATAAGAGCGTACCCAAAACGGCTATTGCACTTTAAAACGTCCAGGATGTCCTGGCGCGGTTCGCCGTTTTGATAAATCCGGGTGGGAGGCCACCGCACACCCTCTTGGTAAATCTCAGAAGAATCCGTCGTCTGGCTTGGATCCTTCCCGCCTACATCGAGCCAGTGCGCGCGGCTGGCCGAAAAACCCACCCGTTTGCCTTGCCTATAGATCGGGGCGAATATCGTTGCATCGTTCAAGTGCGTGCCCTGCATGTACGAGTCGTTCATGTAGAAAATGTCGCCGGGCTGAAAGACATCCCAGCCATGTATTTGGGCCGTGAGCTTGACACAGACCTCCAGATTGCCTAGAAAGAGCGGCACTCCTACGGCTTGAGCCAAAACGTCTCCATTCTCGTCCAGCAGGGCCACCGCGCAGTCTCGGCCCTCGTAGATAACCGGTGAGTAGGCGCTGCGGAACAGCGCAGCGTTCATATCCTCGGCAATCGAGACGAACGCGTTCCGAATGATCTCGACCATAATGGGATCAGGTTTTGTGTTCATGCTGAATCACTCCTGACGATAAGGATGTTCCCAAACTGGTCCACGCGACTCTGATAACCCGGCGGCACCACGGTCGTCGCGCTGTCTTCCTCAATCACGTGGGGGCCACGATAGACTTTATCCACCGGTATCCACTGACGTTTGAGAATGGGCGCCTCATATGGCGCACCTTGGAAAATGACCTGCCGCTTGTCCACGACTGGATCATGTCCAGCTTGAACAGGATGGAAGCCCGCCAGTTTTTTCTTCATGACCCCTAAAGCGGCTACCCTCAGGGTGACAAACTCGACTGGAGCGCCAGGCGTCGAATGCCCATAACGAACGCGATAGGCTTGATGAAAGGCTGTCTCAATCTCGTCCAGTTTGATCTCTTTCCCGATGCGTACGTTGACCGAATACTCCTGACCGACATACCGCATATCGCTTGAGAATTCAAAGTGCATGTCTTCCGACGAGATCCCTTCCGCCCGCAATGCCGCGCGGCCTTCTTCGACCAGTTCTGCGTATGTCTGAGCGAGTGTTTCTGGGCCCACCTCGGACAACAGCCGGTAAAAGTTGAAAGCCAGATCATGACGGACGTCCGTCTGAAGCATGCCGGACGCCGAAAAAGTCCCCGGGCTGAACGGCACGATGACTTCGCGCATGTCTAGTTCTTCAGCAAGCCAGACCGCGTGCATGGGGCCGGCGCCGCCGAAAGCCAGCAAAGAATACTCCCGGGGGTCAATGCCTTGCGCAACCGTGATCGTGCGCATAGCATCGGCCATTTTGGCATTGATGATAGACAGCATCCCTTCCGCCAGAGCGATATCATTCAGGCCAATTTGGCTGGCTACCGAGTGAATGGCTTGGGCCGTTGCCGCCTCGTCCAGCGTCATTCGACCTCCAAGCAACGACTTGGGACCGAGTCGCTTCAGGAACAGATGCGCATCGGTCACAGTGGGCTGAGTGCCGCCTCGACCGTAACTGGCAGGGCCAGGATCAGCGCCGGCACTCTGTGGGCCAACCCGCAGTCCACCGGCTTCCAGCCAGGCCAAAGACCCGCCGCCGGCCCCGATGGTGTGGATGTCCACGATCGGCGTCAGCAGGGGTAGCCCTTCCAAGGCGGCCACCGAGGAAACGGTCGGCTTACCGTTCACGATCAGGCTCATATCAAAGGAAGTACCGCCCATGTCAACGCACAGCAAGTTGGGTCGGTTCATCGTATTGGAGAGACCTGCCCCTCCGATCGTGCCTCCCACCGGGCCGGAAAGCAGCGTGCGAATCGGCTGCTTACGAGCACTCTCTGCGGTCATGATCCCGCCACTCGACTGCATCACATACAAGGTGCACTTGACTCCCAAACCTTGCATCTCCTGAACCAGGCTAGAGAGATAACGCTCGACAGTCGGAGCGATGTAGGCATTCATGATCGCCGTGGAGGCGCGCTCGTACTCACGCCACTCTCGGGCGACTTCATGGGACAGGGTGATAGATACGCCGGGGAGCGCCTCGGACAAGATATCCCGCGCTTGCAGCTCGTGCTGTGGATAAGCGTAGGCATGGATAAAACAGACCGCGATGGCTGGGATTTTTTCTCTTTTGACCTTTTCGATGATAGGCTGAAAATCCTCTGCACGCAGGGGCTCGAGGACCGTACCATCCCACTTGATGCGCTCTTGCACTTCATGTACATCACGCCGTGGCACCAATCGTTCTGGCTTGTGGTACTTGAGCGTGTACAGTTCTGATCGGTCGCCGCGGGCAATCGAGTAGGAATCGCGCAGGCCGGCCGTAGTAACCAGCAAGACTCGCGCCCCCTTTCGTTCCAGGAAGGCATTGATCCCCACCGTGGTGCCGTGCACCAAGAATTCAATGTCGCCAGGGGTAGGGATGAGCTGCTGAATACCCTGTAGGACAGCCAGGGCGGGATTTTTCGGAGTCGAGAGTACCTTTCCGGTGAAAACCTGTCCCGAGTCACTCTCCATGACGACAAAGTCTGTAAACGTGCCGCCAATATCGGCGGATATACGGTAGTGATAATGATTCATGCGCCCGGGCTCCTCATGTGATAACGTAGGTAGGGTCAGCATCCCTATGCTAACCCGTTACCGGTTGCGAAATCAAGGCTAAGCCTCTCGCCTCGATAGAGTATCTAGCGCAACCGCACAGATAATGATCGCGCCTTGAAAGATGCTTTGGTAGAACGGCGGCACATTCAAGAGGTTGAATCCATTGCCGA
>Ga0315284_10002193_pt1 | contig 28033 bp, 38 predicted proteins | sample YL17G09_16_MG_FD_203696 | JGI IMG/M metagenome (GOLD analysis project Ga0315284, IMG submission 203696) | Sediment microbial communities from Yellowstone Lake, YNP, Wyoming, USA - YL17G09_16 | ecosystem: Environmental > Aquatic > Freshwater > Lake > Sediment | place: USA: Wyoming | collected...
TGTTGTCCCTTTTTATTTGTTGCAAAAACAAATATTTTATCAAATTTATATGAATAATATCTTATGATAGGATAGCATAATATATGATCTCCTAATTGTGTCTGATGAAATATGTATAGCTCATTCATAAAAAATCCAATTCATATTTTTATTAAAAATTTGATCTCTACAATCTTTTACAATATACTTATGATAAAAAAGATTATTAACTTTTAATTGCATTGTATCTATTATATTCGCAAAAGAACTGTTATGCACATGAATTTCTTTAGCGTTTTCAATAATTGATAAAAAATAAAAAAAATTTATAGTTTGTAACTCAGCGGGATGAATAGATTTTAAAGAATTGTTAATATATTCGGGTTTAAATATTCTTCCTCTTTTTACATCATCATGTATGAAACTATATTCTTCCCCTTTTTTAATTCCTGCAATTTCAAACGCTTCTTTTTCTTTTTCAAAATCTCGTTGTAAATAAAATTTGGACCATTTATATTCAAAAGGAACATTAGCCATTTTATAAAAGCCTTCTTCAAAAGTAAATTCTTTTGTTTGATTTAATTTAAAAACATATTCACTTGTATGTCCTGTCATTAAATATTTATGGTTTGGATTAAGACGCATAAATGATTTTACTTCTGCGTCAGTTTTACATATAATTGTAATGCAGGGATTATCTCTATACATAAACACCACATTATCAAAATTTATTGGCTGGGCAAAAACATATACTTTATCATATAATTCTGCATAATAACGTACAAGACCATTACATAATAGAGAATCCCCCATACCTAAATGGTGATATATGTATATTGAATATTCCATATTATTTTATATAGATTTTTTAAAGTATTGTTTTGATTTATGTTCTCTTTTTAATTCATGCCCCCAAATATATGTAAAATTATCATCTGGATAAGTTATAAAAGGATAATATGTATAAGATATTAATTGTTTTGTAGATATCATGTGATTATAAATATCGTCTGTAGTAGTTTCAAATAACGATAGTTTATCTATTATTTTATCATAAACGGTATTTCTTATTAGCATTGAATGCGTGCACTCTGTAAAAATAGAAGGCACTACATTAGCAAACTGAGTATTTGGCATTGATGTTAAGCCAACTCTGGGAATTCCTGAAAGATAAACATGTTCCCAATTTGTCGGTATAATTCTTAAAAGAAATTTAAATCTTTTTTCAAAATCATCTGCTAGTATTACATCATCTTCCAATACAATTAGATACGGCCAATTTTCATATTTTGCTCTATGGAGTGTATTTATATGAGACATAGTACACGCTATTTCTCCTGGTTTAAATTGTTCTCCAAATCTATAGCCTCCTTGAAGATGTAATTTTTTATTTTTTTCTTCTTTAGTAAGATTTTCACCATCAACTGCATTCATTATAATAGCTTCAATATTTCTTTCTGCTAATTGAGATATCATTCGTTCTCTTCTGTCCGGTGCTCTTTCAAGACTAATTACTACTATATTCATATTACCAATTTTTGGGATATTTTAATGTTGCAAGTTCACATTTTCTACATATTAAATCAGAATTATATTTATTGGCTAATATATTAACTGAATTTCTATCTAAATTATCATATGACGTTTCTAATAAATTTCCTATTTTTTGTTTAAGACCATAATCCATACAACATAAATAAACATCTCCATTAGGTAAAACTATATTATGATTAAATTCCGGTGCAGCAGAACAAATAATTGGATTTAATTTATCTTGAACTTCATAAAGATTTCCGGCTCTAGATTGAATATTTCCTACATTACCATCATTATAATTCCCTGTACTTTTAATATTACTTCTTTTAAATAATTCCATACTTTTATTAAATTTTTCTTCGTTATACCCAAAACCTTTATAACGATGAAATGCAATATTTCCAAATGTAACTCCTCTTAATATTTTTGCATCTTCTTCTGTAAATCCTTCTAACGTTGTATAAATAATAGTACGATAATTATGTTCTATACAATATTTCATCATTAATGAAGCTTCTTTGTTAAGAAACGGTTCTGCAAAACCAGAAAAATCAATTTGAACTTCTTGTGGAACGTTTCTCATAATACTTTTAAAATCTTCAAAACTCATAACTTTTTTTAAATCTTTGTACGCCTTTATCAATGTATCTTGCGGACAATAGCTGCACATATTTTTACAGCCTATTCTTACTGTTATTTCAAGTATTTTTTTACCCATTTTTAATTTTATTAATTAAATTAACCATGTTATTAACAGTATCAAAATTATTTGGAGAAGCATCTTTATCAGGTATTTTTATATTAAAGGTCTTTTCTAAAAACATTAATACAATTACCATTGAAAAAGAATCTACATATCCTCCACTTATTAAAGAAGTATCATAATATATTTTGTTCAAATCTTTACAAGAACAAATTTCTTCTGGAAATAAACAATAAGAATAGTGTTGTAGCCTAGTGCCTTCTTCTTTTTCTCCAAACTGTTGAATAATATAATTTAAAATTATGTCTTTCATGTTTTAATTTTTTCTATCAACCAATTTTCAAATGTATTTATATTATTTATATGACGTTCTTTTTGTTCATCTGTAAATACCGGTTCATTATAATAACTATTAAATAATTCTTTATCATTATCTAATTTTTTAATAGTATCTAATAATTGTCCCCCGAAATCTGTTGAATTAATAAATGCCTTTTTATTCCAATCATTACCAATTTTAGGATCTCCCCAATATATTGGTAATGAACCCCCTAAAAATCCATCCATTAATTTTTCTGTACAATATCCAGGATATGGACTATGTTCATACGTTATAGCAAATTTATGCTTATGTTGTAAAAAAAATTCATATTTAGCATCTCTCCAATATTTATCTTTTGATAATGTCTGCAATGTAAAATCATTAACTTTAAAACGGCCATACGAATTAACTCTTTTATATGAACTTATTTGATCATATATTGCATTTCTTAAAAAATTATTAGCATTTGAAACTGTAAATGAACAAAATTTATCAAATATTTCTATATTATTACTTCTATTAAGAAGTTTTTCTTTTTGTTCTGGTTTTAAAATTAAATAAAATTGCCATAAAGGTAATCTATAATTTTTTTCTGAAGGAGGATCAAACGAAATAGAGTAATCACATGGATAATTTAATGCACGGTAATTTTCTCCAATAAAAAGAATTTTTTTACATTTATAATTTACAGATTCTTTCATTCCTCCAAATATAGAATGAATAACTACATCTGGGTTAAATGTTGTTACTTCAACCTCAAAATATTTTTTTAAAATCGGTAAAAATATATTTTCATATGTTATAAATTCCGGCCATACATCGCAAAAACAGATTTTTAACTTATCCATATAGTTTTATTTTTATAAAGTTAAAATCACCAAAAGTTTTCATGAATATATAAATAAAGCAGTAATTCTTATGTAGAATATAAGAAAACGGAAGAGAGATCAACCGCTGTCCTGCTTTAAGTATTTATTCATAAAATAATAGAGAGAAATCAAAAATGAAAAAATTTAAGAAAACAGAAAACGAATTTTTTGTATGTGAAGAATGCAACGCTATTTTTAAAACACAGCGTTTATTAATATTTCATCTTAAAAAACACGGAAAACGACAGTATTTTGATAAATATTTAAAAGATAATGAAGAAGGCTTATGTAAAACTTGTAAAATTCCTACTTCTTTTATATCTGTTAGCAATGGCTATAGAAAATGGTGTTGTAAAAAATGTTATAATTTAGATACTTATGGAGTAGAATATTATTATCAATCAAATGATTTTAAGAAAAGACGAAAAGAAACATGTTTAATAAAATATGGAATGGAAGAGCCGCTTCGATCTGAATATATTAAAGAAAAAGGAAAACAAACTTGTTTAAAAAATTATGGCGTTGAACATATATTACAATCTAATAATTTTAAAGAAAATTGTATGATAAATAAATACGGAATTAGAAATGCAATGCATAATATTGATATGTTTAATAAAATGCAAAATACTTCTAAATTAAAATTTCAATATAAAAATACTAATATTTGGTATCAAGGTTCTTATGAATTAGATTTTCTTGAAAAATATTATAATAAATATCTTAATATACAAAGAGGACCTACAATTAAATACAAATTTAAAAATAAAGAAAAAATTTATTACCCAGATTTTTATATACCTTCATTAAATTTAGTTATCGAAGTAAAAAGTAAATATTGGTATAATATTAATAAACAAAGTGTTAAACTAAAAGAAAACGCCTGTATTAAAAATAATTATTTGTATGTTTTAATAGTTGATAAAAATTATAATTACTTTGAAGATTTTTTATCTTCTATATTATAAATTCGTTTTCTTAAAGAATTTGTACTGTAATCATGTTGTCTCTCATTATAAATAATCTTAATATCTTTAATATTACGTCCAGTGTGAGTCAACATATTTTTATACTCTTCCCCACAATATCTAATGTGTGGTTTAATTATTATTAACATATTTTCTAGATCTTTTTCACAAGAAAAAGGAATGATCATATCTATATATTTACACGATGATATTCTTATCCACCTTTCAAACAGAGTTTCAACTGGAAAATTTTTATTTTCTAGTCTATCTATTGTCGGATCACTTAATAAACCAAATATAACAAAATCGCATTCTGATTTTAATTGTTCTAACATTATTAATAAACCCGGATGCCCCAAATCAGCAGTTGAAGCAGTAAATCCTATTTTCTTTCCTTCTCTTTTAAGATGTTCTATTAATCCAAACATAATAATTTTTATTATTTTATAACATTATTTAACAATTGTTTTGTTAAATCTGTTAATTCTTTTTTAATTTCTATATTTTTTTGATATTTTAATATGCGAACAAATTGAGTAATTTCAAGTAATTTTAAACTATATTCGTCTATACTGTTTCCGTTTTTTATCCAACCATTTAAAAAAACTTCATATTCAAACATTCTATTATATTTTCTATATGAGTGCAACATTTTACTAATATCTAATAAATATGAAGACCAATAATTTTCGTTCCAAATAGGATCTATTAAAAACATTCCTTTATCTGTTTGAATAATATTTTCAATTGAGAAATCTCCATGACAAAATGTATTAAATTTATTAAAATATTCTTCTTTTTCTTTTAATAAAGGGAGTATTTCGTAAAAATCAGTATTAATATCACAGTGTTTTTGTATTTGCTCAATATATTTTTCAAAAGGAACGTATGTTCTATACATCGAAAAGATGTTTATTATATTATTAACATCTTCTATTTTAAATCTTTGGCCGTTATCTTCTAAATATTCTAATGCAATTGTATTCCCGATTACATTATATACAATTGGAACATTGATAAGAGGAGCGGCCATATTATACCACTTTGCTTCATTAAGAGAATCTGGATATTTTAAAGGGGTCTTAAAAACTCTATTTCCTCTTTTTTCAACAGAAGCCCCACTCCAGCCTGTTTGCAAATCTCTAATATCAAGTTCAACAAATTGTTGTGGTGTTAAAGATTTATCATCTATATAATAAGATGCAAGATATTTTTCAAATGAAAGCATATGATATTTAACTTCATGTTTATTGAGCCAAGCTTCCATTTTTTCACGATATTTTTCTGCTGCTGTTTTAAAATTGCCTTCACAAGATACTTGCCCCCTGGCGGTCATTAGTATGACTGTCCAGCCTTCTTCATATAATTTATTAATTTTATTTATAACGGAATAATTAGGAATTGCATTCTCCCAATCGTGTGTAGTAGTAACAGAAATAGTATCGTCTACATCACAAATAATCGTTTTCCAATAATTATGTAGATACTTATTTTTTTTCATTAATTAATTATTTTAACACTGGGATTTATTTTTTTTAATCTATCAGTTATTTCTTTATTATATATGCCTGCTTGAAGAATAATGACGGGGGATGATACATCTTTAATAACTTCAGATGCATATGTCATTAATTCTGTTCCATATAATCTTCGATTTTGTTTATTAATATCATCATCTAAGATACCTTTAAAATATTTTGCGTTTAACCCTAAATTTATTAAGAATTGAGAAAATATATGTGATCCAAATAAGTATAATGGATATTCTTTGTTTATTTCTATTTGTTCATTTAAATAAATAAGATTTTTTTGATGATAATCAACAAATTCACTAAATATTTTTTTATTTTTATTATAATTTAAAGGCATTCTAATAGATATAAGATCAGTAGTTTTTTCGTATACTATAAAAATATTATGTTTAGAGAAATGCATTATATCGATGGGCTTGAATCCTGTTTTTCTTAACATGTAATCTAGGTTATCTTCTTCTATATAAAAGGGGTGTTCAAAACTAAGAGAATTCGTAAATTTATCTAGTATTCCATTTTCAATATTCGGCATCGAAAGAATGACTTTGCCGCCCATGGGCAAAATATCATGGAATTTTATAAGATTTTTTACTGGTTCATATAAATGTTCAAATGTATGTGAAAGCACTATTGTATTGAATTCTCCTATATTTGTTATATCTTCATTTAAATCAAAAAATGATTCGTTAAATTCTATAATTTCAGGCGATCCTATTTTTTCACAATTAACATCATAAATTTTATATTTTTTAATTTTTTTATTTTTTGTTATAACTTTAGCCATTGTTAAGTTTCCGCCACCAATTTCGAGTATTTTATCACTTCCAAATTTAAGTATATAATTAGAAAAAGCTTCATTGTGTAACATCCATGTTTTTCCTACTGCCGGGTTATGAGAAATAGAATAAAGATTATGCAAATCAATTAAATCTAATAATTGTATGCATCCGCAGTTTTTACATATATACCATGCCTGGTCTACAAATTCATCATATTCATATTTTTTATAAGATATTCCTATATAAATAGGCATATGATTAAATGTATACAGGTGTTCAAAATCTTTTGAAGCACAAATAGAGCATGTTTTTCTTTTCATATTAATTTTATCAGTTTATTAAACATAGCATTGCCTTCTTCATTATTTTTTTCAGCCATTTTAATTTCAGGCCAATAGGATTCAGGTAATTTAACATATAGTCCAAAAGTTTTACATAAGCCTACAGTTTCTTCATTTGATAAAAATGGTGGGGGCATATGTAATACACTTTTATCTTGCATAATAAAAGGAAGCTCGATATCTTTATCTATAAATCCTTTTTCAATACATACTTCTTTTAAACGAGTGCCAGAAAATGGAATGAATATAAAAACATTTATCGCGATTCTACCTTGTAAAATTTCTTTAATTCTTCTACACATATTAATTGTTTCAAACACATTTTCTCGGGTTTCTCCGGGAAAACCGACCATATTATTAACTGTTATTATAATATTATATTTAGAAATAATATTAAATGCTTTTATAATTTGATCGTTAGAAATATGTTTATTTAAGATTTCTTTTCTTATTTTTTCAGATCCATGTTCTAATCCAACACATATTGATTTGCAGCCCATTTCAATTAAAAGTCTTGTTTTTTCCTCAGTAAATGTATCTAATCGAGTTTGACAGTGAAAGGGCAGATTAATTTCTTCCTTATATCTTTTTGCGAATTCTCTAAATTTTTCTAAAGGTGTTGATAAAATAGTTTCTGTAGTAAAATACAACATATTAATATTATGTTTTTTAATTAATATCTTAGTATCTTTAAAAAATTTATCGTTTGTTTTAATTCTATAAAATTTGCCACAACCACTTTCTTTATAAAATGTTGTTAAACTTGGTGAACAACAATACGTACATTTATATAAACATCCTCTATCTAAATCTACTGCTAATTGGCGAGTAACACCTTCTCTAAATGGTCTATAAAAACGTTGATCTTCGTAAATTGAAAAATCTGGTGTTGGCATACTATTAATATCCAATAATTTTCTTAAAGGATTTTTTACAATTTCACCGTTTTTATTTTTATAGTAAATATTTTTTATATCTTCGCAGCCTTGATTATTAGAAAGTCTTTGAGCTACTTCTACTAAAACTTCTTCTCCTTCACCTATACACGTATAATCAATTACATCAGAATTTAAAAGCTTTTTATAACTAAATGTTACTCCAACACCTCCAAAAATATTAGGGATATGTTTATTTTTAATTAGTTTTATTAGTGATAACGCTAACGGTATAGTACTTTCAACTACTGTAACTGCAATTAAATTTGGTTCATATTCGTTTACTACTTTTATAAAATCTTCTTCCATATTCACTTCACTGATTTTATAATAATCTCGTACATTTGTTTTAGTAGCATGGCCTAAATTAGCTCTTATATCATCTTGAAATTCTTTTTTTCCCTGCATATAATTACTACAATCAAATAATTTTGTGTAAAATCCAGCGTGTTTTAAATAAGCAGAAAGCAATGCTAAATTACTTGGCGCTATAGATGCTGCCGGATCATTTGGATATATGAATAATATTTTAAATTCTTTCATTTGTTTCGATTATTTATTTCTATCATTAATGATTCGTGATCTCTAAAATAATGTTGTTCATCTGGATATATAAAATGCGGGTTAGTTTTTACTCCTTGATTTTTTAAATTTTCTCCTATTGTTGTTTCAACATGAAATGTAACGCCCGAATCATATATTTTTTTATAATTAATTCCTACTGAAGCATATTTTTTAATAGTTTTTAAATTTCCAATAGCAAAAAAATCTGTAACAGACCAATATTGTCCATCCCAATCTTTATAGTGCATAAAATTGCTTGTATATATTTCGTCATCTTCAGGATTTATTTCTTCTTCTTTTAGCTGTCTTAAAAAAATTTGATCGACTTTACTTAATATTACATAATCATATTTTCCTTCCGGCACAAGATTTACAGCATTATACATAGAAAAATATATTGCCTGCGGAGAATATGTTTGTGTTAAACAAAATCTTACTCTTTCAGTAGGTTCAAACCAATACGGAGTTTTTTTAACATCATCATAATCTGAATGCATAACTACGCTGGGCTTATATAGTTTATAAAATTCTGTAAGTACCGACGGACCTACTTTAAAACTAAAGGTTCCAGTATTATTAACTTTAACAGATTCAATTTCATCTCTATATGTATGAACATAAATATCTTCTATATGTAAAGGGTCAATTACATTATTTTTCCAGTATGGGTACGTTGCATCTACATTTCTTAATAGTCCATAAAAAACTAACGCAATTTTTTTCATTTTTTTTTATTTTCTAAATAACTTTTACTATCAGATATAATAAGCTGTTCAAATTCTTCATAAGATATTAATTGCAATAATTCTTTTCTATATTTATTGAAATTTTCCCATGTTACATTTCTACCAATTCCATAAGTTAATTGTCTATTTTTAATAATTTGTCTCGGCGTTAATATTGCACATCCCCAATCTTCATCTATAACAAAACAACTCCAATTATTTAATTCACTTTTTAATCGAATAAATGCTTTATAAGCTTGTCCATTCCATGAACCCGGATCATTAAGAAATTCTTCATATGATCTTGCATGATATTCCGTAGGTGGATTGCAATCATGAATAAGTATAAATCCATTATCACTTAAATGTTTAATAGAATTTTGTGTATCAATATAAGTTTGTTCTAAAGTATGTATGCCTTCACCTAATATAACGTCATATTTTTTATTTTCATCTAATGTCTTGAAAAATTCATCACTTAACATATTAGAAATATTATATGATAAAGGCTGCGGCATAATGCCATCCTTAATTGATACGTCAATCTTGTTAAAATTAGCACCATCATAATTTGTGCCTATTTCAAGATAAGATTCAAATTTATATGAGCGTATAATAAAATTTAATATATCCGTATGTGTTTTCAGTTTATGCTATTATTTCTATCATATTTTTATAATCATTGGTCATTCTTTCGGGAGACCATTCTTCATATATCTTCTGTACTTCTTCATAATTTCCAACAAAATTATACATTTTATCTTTTGTACATGTTCCTAATCGCATATTAAGATGTCTATACATATAAGCGCTATTAACAGCTAAACTTGATTGAGCTGCAATTGCTAAATCAGCTGAGCCAGCGACTCCTAAATTATTATAGACTGTATCGTTGTAAAAATATGCATTCATAGTATTTTTTGATAGCCATCTAATAAGTTCTGTTTCTGTTTCAAAATAATCATGACTAATATTTAATATTATATTAGGTTTTGTTATCTTAGATTTACATAAAGCTGCAACTTCCTCTGCTTGTTCATAAGTACCTCCAAATGTAGCAACAGGAAGATTCATATTTATAGTTGCTTTCTCAAAAGTATAATTTGTCCATTCAACAATAGTATCATACATTTTCCAAGGAGATACTGGAAATCCGTGTGTTCCAATTGAAATATTATGTAAATCTACTCTATCTTCTCTGACAAATCGAGGTATTGGCCTAACTGTTAAAAATTTCTTATTACTTATAGTTGTATTAGTAAGATCATGAATAATATATGCATCAAATAAAGCTTCTACAGTATCCATATAATTAAATGAATCGTGTATAATTCCAATATGTTTAATATTTGGATAATAATTCGTAACTACTGGTGTTAAAAATGGCATAGTAGCTCCTACATAATTATAAATTATAACATCTGGAGAATCATCTTTAATAACTGTCATATATTCAAATACATGATCTACTTCAAAATATAACATTGACAAAATAGTTTTATCTATTAAACTATAAATTCGTTTGCCTATTTCATATACACCACATTGTGATTTTTTATGATTTAAAAAAAGTATCTTCATTTAATTAAATTTGATATAAAAATCATTTACACCTATTCTTTGATCTAATTTGTAACCATATTGTTTTAAATAATCTTGTATAGCAGGCTCGTTAAAATTATTTTCAATTATAAATAATTTAACATTCCACTTTTCTATAGAAAAACTTTTTAAAACATCTAATTCTGTGCCTTCTGTGTCAATACTTATAAAATCTATTTTATCATTTTTATAAAAATTTTCAATACAATAATCTAATGTTATTGTTTTAACAATTATAGGTGTTATGTTTACAGTATATCCAGAATTAGTAAGTTGATTAATTAATCTTTCATCGAGAGTTAAAGCACTACCAGCATCTTCTATATCATTTCCTAAATTTACAACTTTAAAAATTAATTCATCATTTCTGCCCGATATAGCATAGTTTATAGAATTAGTTCTATTTTTTTGTAATTCTTTAAAATATCTTGGATTGGGTTCTACGCATAAACAATACCAACCAAGATTTTCAAAATATTTAGTATTATTGATACTTGTCCCATCACTGGCGCCAACATCTATACACGCACCGTCATTTTTGTTAAAATATGTTTCTATTATTTTATCTGCTTCATTTTGCCCGAAATATTTTATCATATTTTTATATTTTATGTCTTATAAACTCTAAAGTTTTACAATCTGCCCACATAGAATTTTTAAATTTTGTGTAATCACCGTTATTAATAGAATTGAAAATATCTTTAAAAAATAAATAAAAAGAATTTGATTTATAAACTGAATGTATAAATTCTTCATTTTTATATTTAACTTTAATTTCAGCACTACTATCGTCAGGCACTGTAAAAACTCTATTTACATCTATTTTAGTATTATCTGTAAGTATAGTCATGGAATTAACATACTGTGAATTAAATCCAAAATGACCTATAACACTCTGATGTTTAGAATATTTCAATATTATATCAAGGGAAATTTCTATATCATTTATTTTTTCTACATTAAAAATAACATCTTTGGGCTCTTCATTATAAAAATATCTTCCAATTGATACCGCATAAGGACCCATATCATTGACAACGCCGCCCCCCAATTCCTTCTTATATCTAAAATTATTAAATTCTAACGGAGGTATTGAAAATAAAACATTAATAGTTCGTATTTCACTATTATACAATTGTAATATTTCTTTTATTTTTTCAAATTGAGGATGATACGTATATACATTTGCTTCAGCTAATAATAAATTGGGTGATTGCATAAAAAATAAAGAAATTAATTCATCTACACTTAAAACTGCTGGCTTATCTATAATCGTATGTATATGTTTTGATAATGTTTTTTTTGCTGAATTATAATGATCGCTATTAACTGAAGAAATATAAGCAATGTCTACATTAGAATTAATTCCTTGTTCATATGAATCATATAAGAAAACTTTAGAACAAACAAGTTGTTTATATTCATCACTCCACTCTTGATCTTTAAATTTAGCAATATGAATTTCTTCAATTTCTATCAATTGATTTAATACTGGAATTATTTTATTTTTAAATAATTTTGAATATCCTATGAATAAAATTTTCATCGCATTGTAGATATTAAACTTCTTGCTTCTATATTAAACATATTATATGGCATAAATTTATTTATTTGATGTTTATTTAACCATATATAATTATCTGGAATATTTATTTCATCTTTTATTTCTACTATCATATTTTCTGTTTGTAAATGATAAAATCTTCCGCCTTCTTCAGATTGTTTAGTTTGATATAAAATTTTAGAATTTTTTTCTTCTATAAATCTTTCCATGTATAACGGGCGGGTTTCTTCCTGTATGTAATGTTTATAATTAGAAATTGAAATAGTTGGCGATAAATCTATGATATCTATGTTTCCGGGCATTACTTTTGTTTGAAATAAATAATGTTCTTCTTTATTAAATTTTTTCATTATTAATCCTATTAGCCCATTATTTAAATCTTTAAACATTGGTTGTGTCCAAGAAGTAACTTCTCTATTTCCTGTTTCTATTTTTACTGCAATTACTTCAAAAAATCTATCTGAGTTAAAAATATGATCATCATCTATATACCAATCTTTTAGTTTAGTTAAAGAAATTTTTTCTACTTCTAATTCATATTTTACTTTTTGATCAATATACCATTGTATTACTTCTTCATCAGAATATTTCGGGGTTCCAAAATTATAATCAAGAGGAATTGTAGATAATACAGATCTTGCATCCATATTAACAAAGTTTTCTAATAGTAATAAATTTTTTATTTCGCCTAATGTTAGCCAAAAGAAATTATAGGGGATTTGAATTTCATCAAATATTTCTACGATCATATTACGATTTCTTTTTCTTAAAAATCTTCCTCCTTGTTCAGATTGCAATTGATCTATTAATATTTTTGATTTTCCTTTTTTAAAAAAATAGTCTAAGAATAGGGTAGATTTACCATTATGAACTTGTAAAAAATTACTTCTTGTAGCTTGAACTGTTGGTGATAATTGTAAAATATTAACATTTCCGGGCTCCATTTTTAATTGCATCAAAAAATAACGTGTGCCTTTAATAATTTTTGTAACTATACCAAGAATTCCTATTTCAGCTTGATTAATAATGGGTTGATCCCACATGTTAACATTTCCAAAATTTGTATTTACTCTTATACCATCAACTTTAAAAAATTTTCCAGATTCATGTGATAAATTATCCTTAAATTTCCATTTCTCTAATTTATTAAAAGGGATTTCGTTTACAATAAAATGATTATGATTTTTTAATTGTTCATACGCATTTAAAAATTCTGTTACTGTTTGAAATCGATTTTCTGTAGTAAACGTATTATTAAAATCATTTATAGAAGATGTTATCATAACATAAAATTATTTGAGCGTTCATCTTCTAACCATTCTTTAAATGATTTTGTGTTGTCATCTTTATCTGATAAAATAGGATTTTTTATAGGCCATTTGATTGCAATATCTGGATCTTTCCAATTTATTCCAGATTCACATGAAGGATTATATTCGCCTGTAATTAAATACTGAATTTCTGTTATATCTGAAAGCGTACATATTCCTCTGGCAAATCCTGCGGGAGCCCATAGTTGTTTTTGATTTTCTTCTGAAAATATATCTCCAAACCATTGGCCTAATGTAGGAGATTTTTTTCTAATATCAACAGCTACTAAAAAGGCTTCTCCTTTAGTTACTCTCATTAATTTTCCAGCCGGAGGATACCATTGAAAATGTAATCCTCTTACTACACCTTTAATTGAACAGGATTGATTAGCTTGTACAAATAATGAAGGTATTCCAAAAGAATTAAAATCAGTGTTATTAAAAATTTCCATAAAATACCCACGATGATCTGCAATACGTTGTGGAGTTATTACTTTTACATCTTCTATGTATGTATGGTCTACTCTAAATTTCATTTAATTTATTATTTAATTTTGACAAATTCATTGTTACATTTTTTGGATGATTAAAAGCGTTTGTATCATCTTTTACACAATCTGGTACTGTCTGAATAGCTAAATCGTAATATGTTTTAGATTCTGTTCCAACATTATATACTCCTTGAGAATTTTTTTCTATTAATTTAGTAATTAACTTTGCAATTACATCTACATAATCAAAATTTCCAACTATATCGTTCCATGCAGTTTTCCAGGGAAATGGCCTCGGTTTAAATGTAGTTCGTAATAATAAATAATCTCTTGCCATTGCTTGAACATATCCATCTGCTAATAATTTAGTATAAGAATACCAACTTTTAAAATGAACTGGAATATCGTCTTCAGATGAATTTTCCGCTGTATTAGCATAAATATAATCAGTACTAATATGAATTATTTTTTTATTATATTTATTGCACATATTTACTAAATTGATAACACCTACATAATTAGCATTCCAATTTAATTGACGTTCATTTTCATATGTTTTTGTATAGCCAATACAATTAAGTATTTGATCATACTCATCACTTACAATAAAATTTTCGTATGTTTGTGGATAGAAAAAATTAATATCGTCTTTTTTTCTACTTATATAATTCCAATCTGTTTGTCGATGTAATTCGGTAGCTAATTTGCCATCACCCAGTATTAATACGCGATACTTCATTTTTTGTAAAATAAATAGGATATTGTTCCTTATAAAATAATTCAAATAAATAATTCATTTTTTCATCATCATTTCTAAATTCTGGTTGTGTTTTAGCAATAACCGGCAAATAATCTTTCATTTCAGTTTTACATCTAAAAAACATATATTTTTCTAATTCTTCTTTCGGCGTATTTTTTAAAATATTTATATCATAGTTTGTAAAAAGTAAATGAGGAATATTTTCTGTCATAAAAATTTCTTTCCTTTGAAGATATAAACCTATATGAAAATCATCGCCGAAGCCTCGATCATCAATATATTTTTTATTTTCAACAATATGTTGTAATAAATCTCTAGAAAAAATCATTGCAATGCCAGAAGGATAAATAACTTCCTTTGTGTAAAAAAAATGTTCTTGACTATAATTTAATTTAATATTTAATTTATGCCCAGCATAATAATTTGTTCTATTTTTATCTAACAAATGTTCATATAATTTATCCAATCGAACAAATGTACTGGGGCTTGTTCGTAATATATAATCAAATTCAAAATTTCTAAGAGCAAATTCATATGCTTCAAGAGTTTTTCCTAATATATTGTTATCTCCCGTAACTAAATGTATTTCATCGCCGATTAATTTTTGTTGAGATAATTGTGTAGAACCATAATACGTATAAATTTTTGTATTTGGAACATTTAATAGTCCCCAAGTAGATTTAACACATTGTATAAGTCTTGGATATGGATTTGCTTTGCAGCCCAATATTAAAACCAATAATTTCATTGTTTAAGATACTTTAAATTTAATTCCTTTTTTTAAAAATATAGTTATAGTCTATAGTTTTATCTAATTTATATCCAATATTATTCATATATTGTTTATATGATTCTTTATGTAATACATTTTCTAATAAAATTATTTTAGGATTAAATTTATTAGCGTTAAAGCCTTTCATCACTTCTATTTCCCACCCTTCCGTATCTACGCTTAAAAAATCTATATGATCTATATTTAAATTTTCTAATATTGTATCTAATTTTTTAACTTCTATTTGAATAGTTTCTATGTGTAATAATTCACGAGAAGTTTTGTATTGAGTTAAATATTCTTCTCTTATTGCCAAAGATGAAAAACTCATACCATCGTACGAAAATTGTTTAAGTCCAGAAGTAACAATTTCAAAATTTTCATTCTTTTCTATCTCACTACACGCATAAGGATATATTTCATTTCCAAATTTTTTATGTTGTTCTATAAAATTTGGATTAGGCTCAACACAAATACATCTCCACCCATTATCTCTAAAATGTTTTGACATACTTAATACTTCTGGCGGTCCAGCACCAACTTCAACCATAATTCCTTTGAATGAAAAATCTGGAAAATAAGTTTCTCGTATATATTTATCTGTGTTTAATTCTGCATAATAATTTGTATTCATGTTATATTTCTATTCAATTAGTGTATTCCATTTTAATCTTACTGCAACTTGTTCTGCAGGATTAGATCTTGTGTACATATGATAGTATACGTTATTATTTTTTATATTCATCAAATCTATAAAGGTTCTAAAAGAACTATTAATAACATGTATTTCTTTAGCGTTTTCAATTAAATATGCAGTATCTAATATACTTATGTCGGGCCAATCTGTCATATTAATTAATCTAATATCGGGATTAATATATTTTCTTTTAACAGATCTATCTTCATCAGTATTAAAAGGATCTTCATGTAAAAATGTATATTCTTCGTTATTTTTTAATCCAATAATATCATAATAAATTTCTTTTTCTTTTTGCAAATTTCTCTCAAGATAAAAATTATCCCATTTTAATTTAAATGGTACGTCAGCCAGTTTATACCAAAAACGATCAAATATCATTTCTTCTCCTAAATAAAAAGGAACTTTAGGCGTGGGATATTGATACCACTGAGACACCTGTTGAAACCACCAATTACTACTTATTATTTTATCATATTCATTATTTGGAAAATGTTCTGTAGTTAAAAATACATTTTTTATGCTTGAAAATAATCTTTGAGCATTTGGTAATTGTCTAGGGTCATCTTTAGTAGTTAAAATTATAGTATCATACTGTTTTGAAAATTCCTTAACAAAACCATAACATATAAGATGATCGCCTATGTTATAATGTGTAAATAATTTCATTCCATCATTTTGCTATCAACAATGCTGTTAGTATAAGCTTCGCTATATACAAGTTCTAACATATGTATTAATTCTGCTTTTTGTTTTTTAGTTAAATCAGTATTAGATAGATATAAATCTATTTCATTTAAAACATTTTCCGATAAATCTAAATAGAGAGATGATGATTCGATTAATTGAGCGTTTGCTAGTTTTTCCATAATTTTAAATTATTTATAATACATTTCAATATATTCTTCTAATGCAATTTTCCAATCACGCATAAGATTTAAATTTCTTAAACGAAGTTTACGATTATCTAGTCTTTCACAATCTGGACGTATAACAGGATATGTGTCTTTAAAATAATCAGTATTAACTATTGTGATTTTAATTTCCTCTTCAAGATTTAATAATTTAAGTATTTCTTGTGTTACTTCTAATCTACTTGTTTTTCCTGAACAAACCATATTATATAATCCCCATTGTTCAGTTTTAAGCAATGCCTTAACATTCTTTGCAAAATCCTGAGTATATGTAGGAGTACCATCTTTTTCTATTATATGCAATTCTTTGCTTCCTGATTTAATTTGGTCAATAATTAATTTTACAAATTTTTTGTCTTTTTTAGGGCCAGCACCCATCATCCAGCCTGCTCTACAAACAAGATATCTTTTTGCGTGTTCAACCACATATCTTTCACCCATATATTTAGATCTAGCATAAACTGCAAGTGGATTAGGCGTATCCCAATCATCATAAAGTTTTTTCTTACCATCAAAAATTCCAGCAGTACTTATATACAAAATAGGAATATTTAATTTGTTTGCAATAAATACAGCATTTTCGACAGCAAGAGTATTATTAAGATAGGTTCCATCGGGATCATGTTCACAAAATTCTAAATCTGTAAAAGCTCCTAAATGAAAAAGATAATCTGGATCAAACTCTCTTACATCTTTTTTATATGCTTCAAAATCTCTAAAATCTAGAAATGATAGCCAAGTATCATTTACATCTTTATCTGTACATTTAAGTTCATATTCATCTTTAAATTGGGTATAAAAAGCTTCTCCTAGCATACCTCCACATCCAGCAATATAAATTTTCTTTTTCATATTTTATCTAATTTATTAACAATATCAAAATCCTTTATAACTTCTGGAAGTGGTTGTCCAAAAATTTCACAATGATCCCAACACCATGGCCATATAGGATGTAAATTTTTTGATTCTAATGTCCAAGGTAACCAAACTTCTTTATACCATTTTTCTCCATCATAATCATTACTATGACTTGTAGAATTTATTTTTTCATATACTTCTTCATCTGTAAGTACATAAGATCCATGATATTGCATGATATCAGGCACAATTAAAATATTATTTGAATGTACATCTCTTATATAATCATAATGATCAACTTTATGTAAATTTATTATAGTTTGATTAGTTCCACCAATTCTACCTTTTTGCGGATCTATTAATACATATTTAAAAGATTTCCAAAACGCATAAAGATTAATTGCAAATACATCATGTTGTGTATCATTTTTTACTAAATTTACTAATTTATCAAAATCGTCATGAAAATAAAATTCGTCTGCATCATGAACCATTAAATAATCGACACCGTCTTTTTTTGCTATTTTAAGACAATTAGTTCTTTGGTCTGTATCATTTAACCAATCACCTTCAATAAGCGTTATTTTATCAGCGTAAGGAGAGTTTTCAATAATGTTAATATCAAATTTGTTAGTATATTTTTCACGAGCATCTGATTTATACCCCCACGGTAATTTACTATGCATTACATATATTTGATCTACATGTGGATATGCATTTTCAAGATTTCTCATTATCCATTTATCTTGATTAAATGTCATTAAATAGGTTGCAAATATCATTTTTTTAAATTTATGGAATATAATTTTTTAAATCTTCTATAACCTCAGGTAATTTACCGTCATATAATTCTGTACCTATGAAAGCATGTGCACCCTCAGATATAGGGTGTAGATTAATTGTTTCTGGTGTCCAATTCAACCATTTTTCATTATACCATTTTTCAATATCAATTTGATTAGAATGTCCAAATGTCGATATTTTTTTTAAAATTGTTTCATTTGATGCAACATAAGATGTATGATACATTAATATATCGTTTTGATCAAAAACAAAATAATTACTATATCTGGTTTCTCTTCCGTTGCAGTGTCGTACTTTATTATTTAAATTTATAACTATTTCATACATGCCACTTATTTTTCCTCCTACATAGTAGCCATCAAGTTCATACTTTACAGCTGAAACCACAACATATTTAAAAGATTTCCAAAATACAATTCCTTTGACATAATACGTATCGAAAGAAGGATATTCTTCTATTCTTTTTATTATTTTTTTGAAATCTTCATTAAAATAAAATTCATCAGCATCGTGAATCATTAAATAGTTGATGCCATCTTCAATTGCTTTATCTACGCAGTCATTTCTTTGTTCAGTTTCATTTTTCCATACGCCTTCAATAATTGTGATTTTATCCATATATTTAGATGAACGAATAGTATCTATATCTAAAGTATTTATCGGATATAATTTTCTTGCTCTAGGGTTATATTCTGACCATGGAATAATTGGATACATTACATAAATTTGATCAACGTGTGGATAAGAATTTTGTATATTTCTAAGAATCCATTGTTCTTGACCAAATGCTAATACGCTTGTTGCAAATTTCATTATGTTTATTTAGGTATTAATATTAATAAGGCAATCCGTATAAACAGTTTTGACATAATTCAAATGGTATATTATGTTCAGGAATTATATCGTTATATTCTTGCTTAAAAATATTTCCAAGGATATGTTTTAATCCCCAATCCATACAACATAACGTTAAATCACCATTCGGTAGCATTACAGTATGATATAATTTCTCGGAAACACCACATGTCATTGGTATATCTTTAAAAGTTGTTGAAGTATAAAGATGTCTTAATTGAGTTAATTCTGGTTTATATTTTTCTTCTAACAACAAATTATTTGCTCTTGAATGTAGAATCTGTAAGTCTGCATAAGAAAATATAGATTTAATTTTTTCATGTATAGTCCCCATACATACTACTTGAAAGTTAAATATAGAATCACTTACTTCTTTTATATGTTCTAATACTTTTATATAATTTTCTACAATTGGATGTTTAGCATATCTTTCATTATCCGGTATATGTAATATAAATCCGCCGTCACCTACAAGATATCTTTCATTTTCATTCATAAAATATGTAGATCTATACGAAAATGGAATATGTTTTATTCTATCAATATCTTCAATAGTCATTCCAACACCAGTTGTAAATACAGACATATTATATCCTTTATCATGAGCATATAAAAGCATATTTGTGCAATCTTTATTTAACCATGGTTCTGAAAATCCTGCAAAGCTAAGAGAAATTTCCTTAGGAATTTTTTCTAATGCTATTTTAAAATTGTTAAATGATAACAGGTTTTCACCGGTATATACATTTTTTAAAATACCCTGTGGACAAAATACACAATTAACAACGCATCCATTGTCAGGAATAATAGTAGTTATTTCAAAGATAGCGCGAGGAGCTATTTTCCATTTTTCTTTATTTATTGTCTGCAATATCATGCTAAATCCATTTAGTAATAAACTCATTTAACTGAAAATCTTCATAATATTTAGATTTATGCTCTAAGTTAAATAAATTTATCAATTCTTCTTTTATGTATATATGATCTTTTATGTGTACATTTTTATCACTTAACGATTGATTTAAAAAGCCTTCATTATCACAATATTTATCATGTATATTAAAATAAATGTAATTATATTTTTTACAATTTTCTTTAATTTTTTTATTCATATATTTTACAAAAATTTTTCTATCCTCATCTTCTCCTACTGTTGGAGTACCATACTGAATGCCTAACTCATCAGAATAACTTTCTTTTCTAGCAGGTGGAACAACAGATACTACCATAGTTGTTAAATTTTGAAAATCTTTTACGTTTACTCGTATGGCATTAAAATAATTTTCTACAATTTTATCTATAATTTCTTTAAAATATTGTTTATGTTTATTCATATGTGTTCTGCAATCGATTTCACCAAATATAAAACATACTATTTCGCCTTCATAAATATCATAGTTTTTTATTATATCTAAGTGATTAAAGCCAAAAGATGAACATGTTATTGCTCCAAGATGATGTATTTTAATAATTAAATTATTAAGTACTAAATCTTGCCATCCTGCATAACTATGACTATCTCCTATTGTGTGTAATATCATCATTCATTTTCTATTACATTCCATTTTAATCTTAATGCGGGTTGATCTAATACAGAAGGTCTAACATATTTATGATAATTTAAATTAATGTGCTGTATATTCATTAAATCTATAAATGATAATAAACCCGTATTAAATATATGTACTTCTTTAGCTTTTTCAATTGTATATAAAATATCTAAAATATTTATTTCATGTATTTTAGAAAATTCAATTATTTTTAAATTTGGAGTAATATACTTATCTCTATTAATTGGAACATAACGATTAATATCTTCGTGTAAAAAAATAAACTCCTCTCCATCTTTTAATCCCAGCACATCATAGTATACTTCTCTTTCTTTTTTAAAATTTCGTTGAAATCCAAAATTATCCCATTTAAGATTAAAAGGGAATGCTGCATTCATATACCATTGTCTATCAAATATCCATGATTCATCAAACCACGGAGCCGGAATCGTTCCATCTTTTCCCCAATTCCAACCATCACATACTTTTGCCCACCAGTATGGTGTATTTCCTATGCAATGATCTGCTTCAAGCTTTTTTGGATCATAAGGTTCTTCTACTAATTCTACATTTTTAATATCTGCAAATAATCTTTTGTTTGTATTAAAAACTTCTGTAGGCATAGAATCTGATAAATAATATATTTTATCATATAGTTTAGAGCATTCTTTAACTATTCCGTAAGAAACACAATGATCTCCAAATTTAGCATAAGAATAAATATAAAAATGTGATCTGTTAACAGTTTTCATTTAAACAATATCTTCTTTAGGAACTACAGCCCACATAATTATATAAATTATAGAAAAAGGCGCTACAATAGAAAATAGCGCACCCAAAATAAAAATTAATCTCCAAATAACGGGATCCATTCCAAAAAATTTGCCCAGTCCTCCACAAACCCCCGCGATAACTTTACTAGTTGTACTTCTTTTAAGTAATTTTTCCATTTTAATTTATTTATTTTTCTTTTTCATAAGTCATTTCGAATACATCACATTTACATGGATATATTTCTCCCTTTACACCACAAATAATAAAATCTGCACGATTTGCACTCATTATGCCTTCATCTGTTCTTATAGAAATATAATTATCTGCAAATATAATATCTCCTTTTTCATAATGGCTTATTATCCAGTCAGGAAGTGCATCCCAATTATGGCTGGCATTAAATATTAGATCTGCGACTTTTTCAACTTCAACAATAACAGATTTTTTTCTATACTTACTCATAAATATTTATTTATTTTATAAGTTAAAACATTAAAAGTTTTCATTCATATCATATATATGAATAAATTTAAGAAAAATAAAGAAGGCTTTAATTATATAACGATAATAGATAAAAATTACTCTGAATTTGAAAAATTATATGTACATACTTTCATTTAGTCCAAAGGTAAAAGCATTTTGAAATAATGGATTATCATAATTTTTATTATTACCCCGAATATTAGATATAAACTGTTTAGATGGTATTCCTAAAACTGGGCATGCAATATAACAATTTAATTTTTCTTGTAATTCATATGTTACTACATCGCCTATACGAGGGCATGCATCTATTTGTTTAATATATTCTTCTAAATATTTTCTATTCATTCCTACCGCAATATTTGACCATGATCTAAAGGCTCTAATCCATCGTGAAGATACTCTCGTATTTTCTGGAAATAATTCATGTTGGTATGAATATAACATAATTAAATCTGCATTCTTTGGTAATTTTTCAAAATATTTTGGCAACAATTCACCCCAATCTTTATGCATTTGAAAATCATCTTCAAATATAAATAAATTTTGTATATCTTCGAGAATTGCGGTTTTTATCACATGATAAAAACTTTGCATTACACTTAATTCATTAGGAAATTGTTTATTAAATAGAATTTTATTTTGTGATGGAATGTTATATTTATCAGCATACAGTTCTGATAATTTTCCTATGTAATTGTGCACAACAGGACGAAAAAATTCAACTTCAATATTGTGTTTTTCAAATTGTTTTTTAGAGTATTCATATTTATCTTGTCGCTCCTTTAAACATATGCAAACTACTCTATCATAACGTTCATTTATTAAACTCATTTTTATTAAATTAAAGTGTTTGCTCTACAATATTCTTCTTCTGCCCATTCTCGATATTCTTTATAATAATGAAGCATTCCATTTTTATAATAAATAGCATGATGTCCAGTATTTTTTAAATATTTTTTACGTTTCCAATCAGGTGTACGTCTGTGAAAATTACATTCACACATTTCTTTATTTTCTATCCATTCGACGTATTCGTGCGTTAATGCCCCCTTATAATTACAAGTATCCCACGAATCTTCAAATCTTCCATAAGTAGGAGCGTAACCAGTTTCTGATTTATATTTAAGTCTAAGATCTATTGGTGTCATATTCTGTTTGTGTTAATTTAATTTGATTTACTATATATAATATATAAAAAAGAATAAAAAGTTTTTAATTAATTAAAAAATAAAACTTAATGGATAAAAATGTATATAAATTTATATATTAATCAATTATGAAAGAATTTAGAAAAAATAGTGAAGACTTACTTATATGTGAAGAATGCGAAAAAACATTCAAAAGTTTAAATGGTTTATCACAGCATATTTTTATAAAACATATGCAGTCTAATGAGTATTATAATAAATGGATAAAAACTGATGATGATGGTATTTGTAAAATTTGTGGACATACAACGAAATGTTACGGATTAAATGGATATAAAAATTATTGTTGTGATGAATGTTCTAAAAAACTACATTATATAAATTTAAAATTAAGTAATTTAGAAAAATATGGAGTTGAAAATGTTTTTCAATCTAAATATTCAAAGGAAAAAAGTAAACAAACTAAATTAAAAAAATACGGAAACGAAAATTATCGTAATCCAGAAAAATTTAAACAAACTTGTTTAGAAAAATATGGGGTTCAACATATATCACAATTAGAAGAAATAAAAGAACGAAAAAAACAAACATGTTTAAAAAATTATGGCGTAGAAGCGGGTTTTGCAGATATTAAAAAGAGAGAACAAACTTGTTTAGAACATTTTGGTGTACAAAACCCTTCTCAAGATATCGAAATTCATAAAAAACAACAACACTCTGGATTTCAAGCTAAAAAATTCAGAAATACTGATCTATATTATAGAGGAAAATTTGAATTAGATTTTTTAGAAAAAGTTTATGATAGATATCCTGAAATGATAAATGCATATTCTATTAAATATATTTTTAATAATAAAAATAAAGTTTATTATCCAGATTTTTATATTAAATCGCTAAACCTTATTATAGAAATTAAAAGTACACGAACAATAGAATTACAAGGAATAAAAAGAATTGTAGCAAAAAAAATGGCAGCGATTAATAACGGTTTTAATTATATTGTAATTATCAATAAAAAGTATGATAAGTTCAACAAATTATATTTAAAATAATGCTGTGTGTTTAGTTGATTTTCCTTTTTCTAATTTAATAATATCATTTAATAAATGTTCAAATATCCATTCACTATCACAATGATTTTTCATGGTTTCGAATCCACATTCTAAATATTGTGAATGTAATTTTTTGTTTGAATCTATTTCATTTATTTTTTCTACGATTTCTTTTATGTTAGATAAATCTTTTTTAAGAAATAATCCAAATTTGTCTACTTCAGTAAATTTTTTGCCAGTGTTATTGCCTTTACTATCATAAACATAGCAATTATCACCCCAATGATGATCAAAAAGCATAATACATCCGATTCCTGCAATTTCACATTGCGCATATTCTGTATTATTTCCATAGGCGTCTTTATCTAAATGATAAAAATCACAACCGACTAAGCTAGAACTTAAAGTTTCCATGCCATCTATGTAATCATATGGGCCAAATATATAGATTTTATCTAAATCTCTTTTATTATTATCAACTACTAACCCGGCTTCAATAGTTTTTTTATTTACTTCAACAATATCGTGTTTTGGAATTCGTTTAGAAATATCATCGTAAAATATGTTTAAACTTCCTAAAGATCTTTCTATTCCTTTCATTTCTAATAATATCTCGTTTTGTTTTGCGTAAGGAAGAAATCCAAAAAGTCTATCAGGTTGTTTAAATGTAGCATATCTACCAAGATATGTTATTTTTTTCACATGTTCAGCTTTTCTATATTTTATCAATTGGGAAAAATCAAATCCTACATGAAGTTGAACAAATTTAGATTCTATTTGTTTACCAAAAATGGAAATTAGTTTTTTATAAAATGGAGAAGTAATAGAATGGCTTACAATGCCATCGCATAAGTTACTCATTTCCAAAAAATTTGCATTTCTCCAAATAGAAGCAATTTTATGATCGTTTTGAAATATAACTTTAATTGGCGTAATTTTTTTAACTAATTCATAAAAATTATCTATACAATCTTGTGGATGTTTAACACTTGGCACTGCCATAATATAAACATAATCATATGTGTTTAATTCTTTTTCTAAACCTATCATATCTTTACTATTTATAGATTTAAAATCGGGAAATTCTTGCATATTTCCTCTGCCCCATTTTTTTTCTTCACAAACAAAAAATTTATGTTCAATTTTTTGTTTTACTAAAAATCTATCTAATTCAATTGCGTATCGTTGCACTCCAGCGCCTTCTCGCCCACGCCCGTTTATTAATGCTATTTTCATTTTTCTCTCTTATTATAATATTCTTTATACTTTATTTTTCCACATTTAGAACATTTCCATTCACTTTTATAAATTTTTCCCGTCGGAGATATTTTATTAATTTCTTCACTATCGTAAAGATTTCTTATAAATACTAATTCATGTTTATTGCACATCATTTTTATCTTGGTTTTCGTAAATATTTCCAATAACTTCCATATTGTAAAAGCGATCATCAGTTCCTTCTAAAAATTTGCCTATAGGAATTGAAATAAAACTTCCTTTATAAAATTCAATTTTTCCATAAGCGTAAGATCCATTGTAGCATCCTCCGTTAACAATATCTCTTTCATAAATTTCTACTCCATTTTTATCTTTAACTCCAATATATTGCATTATTTCAAAGTGATCAGGATTTTCATCCATTTCTAACGGCCAGTTTTCTATAGGTTTATAATCATATTTATGCATCCACTTTTCTGTAGAAAAACATAAACTATTATATTCACTACATAACCAAAGATAATCTAATACAACCATCTGTTTTCTAATCTTATCCCAAACTCTAAATTTCTTTTCCATTAAAATAATGATTTAGGTTTAATAGAAGTTTCATAACTATATTCAGATTTTATATCTTTAATATTAGTTTTTGTTTTACGATCATAGCCACACATATTATCAAAAGATGCGTCAGGGGAATACAATGTCTTTGTATAGTTTAAAGATTTTGTTTTTCCATCTATATCTGATGTACCTCCAATTTGATATACGCAAAATGGAAATAACCCGTACCCCTTATATTTACCTTCAACAATTCCTTCCGGCAATAAACCATCACAGCTATCTTCATGCTCTATTAATTTATCTAATACAGGTTTATATCCTGCTCTTGTTATTATATATGCATGCATTCCATAAAATCCCATTTTTTGTACATCCCAAACATGTTCAGATACTTGATATTTTTTACTTAATTTTTGTTCATACGCAATTGCGCCTAAATAAATTACTTGAGCGTCATCGGGAACTTCTTCTAATAATTTTAATCTATTTTCAAAATCAGGAGATAATATAACATCATCTTCTAAAACAAGAATTCCATTTAAATCCATCATTTGCGCATATTTTACTACTGCTGAATGAGAAATTGCACAACATAACGCGCCTTCACTAAAACGTGCTCGTTTACTTTGGCCAAACGAAAAAGCTTTCATGGGCCTACGTGTTAAAGATTTTAAAGAAGCATTAGTTATTAGTTTACCATCAAATGCAGGAAAAAAATGATAAGGTATGTTAAATTTTTTAAGTTGTTCTTCAACCATTTGTTTTCTTTCGATGCTTCTTTCTAGATTAATGACAACTATTTCATTAAAAAATTTGTTCATATTAATCTTCTTCGTTTATATAATATTGTAAAGCTTCTTTTGGCGTGGTTTTCCATTGCTTTGCTTTTATGAAAAAACTTGTTTCTACGTCTTCGGGCTCTTCACCAAATACTACATTTTGATAGCCGTCCGATGTTACAGCCCAGTGACCATTATCATCATAAAGTAAATTAGGAGCTTCTCCTAGTCTTGATAATTGTTTCATGATAAAATCAAATGGCAATGAATCAAACCAAGATTTAATACGATTTCTTATGTCGTTTGCTAAATCATCAATTTGTTTAAGTTCTTCGGGAGTTGCAGTTTCTTCTTCAGATTTTTTAAGAAGTTGATAACGAAACTTATCTGCAGAGGCTATTTCTTCTTGATAAACGTTTTCCATACTTTTATTGTTAATATAAACAATTACTATGTATTATACGTATAATTCTTGTTAAAGTTTTGTTAAAAACAAAAGGGAACCAAAGTTCCCTTAATATAATTAATCTTAATAATTTATAAATTACTGCAATTCTTCTTCATCTTCAAGATCTTCTTCGT
>Ga0315284_10002194_pt1 | contig 28018 bp, 27 predicted proteins | sample YL17G09_16_MG_FD_203696 | JGI IMG/M metagenome (GOLD analysis project Ga0315284, IMG submission 203696) | Sediment microbial communities from Yellowstone Lake, YNP, Wyoming, USA - YL17G09_16 | ecosystem: Environmental > Aquatic > Freshwater > Lake > Sediment | place: USA: Wyoming | collected...
GATGACAGAGCAGACGTTCGAAACGCTTATTAGGAACGAAAGAAAAACTGGCGTTGTCCTCTGGGACCATCGAGGCTCAGGGATGATGGTACTTGGTCCAGGAAACTCTGAAACGATTGAGACCTGGAACCCGGGGACCTTGTTCGCTCCATTCTCCTCCGTAGTCTATCGGGAAGACGGGACGATCGAGACTACGCCAAACCCAGAGTATCCTGCACCGAAAAGCAAATGGCTCTTGACCGTTATCAACCTTGACGGACACGATCCTCAAAGGCGCATCATCGGCGGACGGGAAGTCTGCCTGCCGAAAGGCCTCCACAGGACGTTCGAGCTTGAGGTTGAAGATCCGATGGCTGTCTATTGCAAGATGGAAATTAAGCTAATCATGGAGCGCAAGCCCTCATCGTTTTTTCCGGACTATAACGAATTTGTCGATGAACTGAAGGACGTCTTCATAGACCGACCTGAGGACGAACTGAAGGAGCTTGCCGAGGAACTAGAGAAGTTCGCCACAGGCATTGAAGATATCGAACATGTTCTGTAACCTCTTAACGTTTTTGAAGGGCCGACGCATCTTCGGCTCTTTCCAAAAGTGCGGTTTTAGTTTCCAAGCCAACGGCCGGGACCGGTTGTTTCGGGCGTATAAAGCCGTCCGCGACTCGACTTCCCGGCCCCGGCCCGAGGCCCCTCTGCCGATGAACGATTGGCTGAGGGCATGATTGAATTTTATGGAGTAGATACATGCAGTCACTTTTAGAAATTATATCGCCGCAGTGCAGGATTCTCTCGGAATCCATCGACGAGGCGACAAAAGAACGCGTAATGAGGCTGGGCGTGAAATGGCAACACGCCGGGATCATAAATGCCAACAAGAGACGGTATTCCAAAGAAATTCTACAACGCGAGATCATCCGCCTGGCTCCGCTAATGGAGCAGGGAAAGATTTACGGTAGTTCCTTTCATCCTAAAGACAATGGTGAGGTTGATGATGTCAGTCATCTTTGGGAATCAGCTAGTATGGAAAACGATGGCGCATGCGTGGGGGTAATAAAAGTTCTGCCAACGACCAAAGGAAAAAATGTTCAAGTCGTCGTGAAGGCGGGCGGTTGGATTGGTATGAGTTCTCGTGGTCATGGCACTACGACTGCAAAAGAGGAAGTGGTCGACGGGAAGAAAGTTACTTTCGATGAAGTCAACGCCGACTTCGTTCTAAGGTCACCCGGTGACTTCGTGCTCGGTCCAAGCGTTCCTGATGCGGGTGTCCTGCGGATAATGGAATCGAAGTTTGGCGGAGACAGTGAAGGCGACAAGATAGAAGAGGAGCGGCGTTACGAGATGGCCCTCGCGGCGGGCTTTAAGGGCTCACTAAAGCAGTTCCAGGACGGCATAAATGCCAAGGGCGATGACGCCAAATTAACTGCCCTATTCGCTGGGGCGGTTGCGGCCGGATATCGAAAAGGGTATCTGGAGTTTAGAAAGGAATATCTTTTGGGGAGGAAAGCATGAAACAGACACCAGTAGAAGGCGGAGTGATGTGGGAAAACGACACCGCCATTCCCCAGGGGCTTTACACTGGAGGGCAGTGGGTAATAATTCAGCCAGGGAAAACATACTTCGCGGCAACGCCGCCGGAAGCGAGTAAAACGGATCTCGCCGCTGTGGCGGCTTATGCCGCCGATGCGTATAAGAAGGAGTAATGAGAAGGAGGACAAGCATGGTTTATGAGACACGTTTTACGAACAAGAGGGACTCCGCCGTACGGGTTTTTGAGTATGGAAAGGAGCTCGTCAGGCTGGAGCCTGGCGAAGCACGACATGTAGAAAGCAGAAGTCCCAAAACTTCATTCTCCAGATGGAGTGAACTGGTTTTCAAAGACCAGGGCAGGGTCAGCCTCACCGAAAATAAAAGTTGGGAGTGGCCGTACCCGGACATGCTCATGCTAGAGTTTCTGAACATCGACGGCACAGCGACCGAAGGTATTCAGGTAGCGGGCCAAATTTACCATAGCGAAAAGAACATTCCCCGGCTGATCCCGATCTCGCCCAGAGACACTAGCTGGTGCTTCATCCAGAAAATTGAGCGACGCCTGGTCGAGCACAAGATCAAGGAGGGCGACTACTACATCAAGAAACTCATCCTGGAAGATGTCAAGACGCTGAGGTCCAAAAAGGAATGCAAGGAAATTGAGCGTAAGTTGGAAGAGGCCGCAGTTCTCAAAGCACGGCAAGAGATTCAACGCCAGTTCCCAAAGGCTGAAGGTGAGGAGGCAGAAGTTTGACGCTTAGCGTAAACCGGCGAAATAAGGAAAAGGATGACGACCCACTATATAGTCCCCAATTCCCAGAGAAAATGCGCGTACGCTCGTTACACACGGGAAAAAGCGGTAAAAACAGGGTGGTCTTAGGGCTTTTTGGCGATATCTAATGAGGAGTTTAAGTTATGACCAAGAAGTGTGAGTTTATCAAGGCTGATGGTACGAGATGCTTAGCCTTTGCTTTGAGCAGCGTGGAGCCACCCCGCTGTCTTTTCCACTCGCAACGGGACGTGGTTCAGGAACGGTCCGCTGGATGGGAACTGAAGCGCATAGGCAAGGAGCTTAACAACCAAATTTCTGAGCTCTGTCATGCCAGAGACTCGGTTACGAGAGAGCGGTTAACGCTGGATGTGATAGCAACTCTACATGTCTTAGAGAAAGAACTAACAGTGCCTCCGCCGGAGCCAGAGCCAGGAGAGGAGCCATACAAGCAGTTAACGTTGGCTGAGAAGCTGGCTCTATTCGAACCTGGGATGGAAGAAGAACGGGCAAAAGCAGAAGCTGAGCTACATGCATACAATGAAAGGCTGGGAAAGAAATGAAAATTTTTATATCCAGCGTCAACTTTCAATGCAGGTGAAACATGATTCGCTTCGCACCTCCTGACTATGAATACGACCGGCGGTGTTTAAGAAATTATTCCCCTGCAAACGATGCCTACGAAATGGACCTGCCCTGGGAAGAATCCGGACAGTTCTGGACGCCTCCCGTTGTATGGGATGATGCCTTGCGTCTCAAACTACAACCGCTGTTTGAAAGATTCAAGCGGTGGTGGCAGTCCGATGGCTGGAACCGGTTGTTCGGAATCTCCAGCCGTCCTTTAGACCTTATTAAGTACACGAAAGAAATTTGGGGGAGGAAGTTGCGACGGGATATTTCGGACGAGGAGGCTACGGGGATCGTCCGGGCATTCCGTGGCTTCCTATCACTAGTGAGCGAGATCAGGGCAAATGGAAAATAACTCCGCAGTAATCTTCTGCCGAGTCTCGACAGCGCCCCAGGGCGATCGCTGGTCACTCCAGACTCAGCTTGAGTACAACCAGAAGTATGCGAAGGGCAAAGGCCTTCGGATCGTTCATGAGCCCTGGTCAATCGTCGAGAGCGGTTATAAGGACAAGGAGCGCCGACAGTTCAAGGGTATGGTCGGCTTCATCCGCGAGAATAACGTGGGGCATCTCATGGTCCTGAACGTCGAGCGCCTGAGCCGAGACTTCCGTGGGATGGTGGACCTGGACGATCTGACCCGCGAGTTCCTTTGCATCCACTTCACTGAGAGCGGCGAAACGATAGACAAAGATACGACCGGAGACCGAAGAGCGTTCTGGGCCGTAAAGGTCGCGTTCGCCCGCCTCTTCATCGACGACCTCAAGGACAAGGCCCGACGAAGCTATGAGGGGCGTCTTGACCGGGGCCTTTATCCCTCTGGCAACGCGCCACTGGGCTACCTGTGTAAAAGGAATCTCCTGGAACCTAACCCTAAAGAGGAAGGGTTCGTGAAGCTGGCCTTTGATCTTTATGCGACCGGCATGGAGTCGGAGTTTTCATTATCCGAAAAGCTTTACCAGGCCGGACTCCGGCGGCGAAAAGGCGGGCAGGTCTCCGTTCCTACCCTCTCTGTTCTCCTGCGGAATCCTGTGGTTCTCGGCTATGTTGTGTGGCCCTTTGAGGAAAGCAAATACGTCGCCAATGAACATAAGCTTGGCGAGTGGATCAAGGGCCAGCATAAAGCGATCATAGACCGGGCCGTGTTTGACAAAGTCCAAGAAATCCTCGGCCAGAAGACTCACCCGCATCCTCAGAGAAACAAGTTCTATGTCTATCGGGGCCTCCTGAGGTGCGGAGAGTGCAGGCGGGTGGTGTCGGCTTACGACGCAAAAGGCCACACCTATTACTACTCGAACCATCCCAGAGGTGGCCGGTGCGAGCAGACCAAGGGCTATCGGGAAGAGTTGATAGAGAAGAAGTTCTCAGAGGCCCTGGGGCATTTTCATTTCTCCAAGGACCTCTACAAATGGATGAAGGCCGTCCTCCAATCGACCGCAGAGGACAAGCGGGGCCTCTTCCAGAGCGAGCAGAAACGGCTTCAGGATGAAGCCAAGCGGTGCCAGGCCGCCCTACTCAAGCTCTTGGATGACCGGCTGGCGGACGTTTTTGACAAAGAAACCATCCAGCTCAAGGTGGCCGAAATCAAGACCCGTCAAATCCAAATCAAGGCCCAGCTCGAGCGGCTGGAGAAGGACACGGTTCAGTTCGTCGACCAAGGCCTGATGGTGCTCGACCTGGTGCAGGACCTCAAGGGGACCTTCGAGAAGGCTGGCCCGGAACAGCGGCACCGGCTCTTGAAAATCCTGTTTCACGAGGTCGTGGTCAAGGATGGAGAGTTTAAGTTTACGATCAACGAACCCTTTGCATCCCTATACAAAATAGGTTTAGGGAACTCTAAAGAATGGCTCCTCGGGAGGGACTCGAACCCCCAACCTAGTGGTTACAAGAGCCCCGGAATTTCTTCCGGGCTTGGACTATCTCATCACCCGTCCCGAAGAGGGATTGGGGCGCCGGGCGCTTCCCCCGGGAAAGTTCCCGGAGTACGAGCGAAGCTCTAGTCTCTGCACCTTCCCCGGCCGTCGCGACGGCCGGGGCTTGGCTCAGGATCGCCTTTCTCCGCACCCGGCGGAGGGAAGGTTTCCCTGAGTTCACCCGGTTTTTCAACCACGATCTCTCGTGGAAGCTGCGATATTCACAGCCACCCGCTCTGCCGATTGAGCTACCGAGGAGCAAGGCTCAGATAAAATAGCATTTTTTATCCGGGTTGGCAATCAAATTCTATGCCTGTGGCGACATCAAAAAGAAGCCGAGAAGCGCTAGAGCCGGTAACCGGCCTGTTTGGCCATCTTGCGGTAGTCGTCGCCCCACATGTCGACGACCTTGCACATCTCGTAGACGCGGGAGCGCAGGCGGACGCCGATGCGGTCGACGAGGCTTTCGCCGCCCTTCTTGTAGAAGGACTCGCGCGTATCCTCCCGCTCCTCGGTGTCCGGATAGTTCGAGGTGAAAATCGTCGTCTTCTTGTGGTTGTAGCGGTGGTTGATGACGTAAAAGATGGTCTCTTCGACCCAGGCGGTCGTCCGTTTGGCCCCCAACTCGTCGAGGACAACGACCTCGCTCTGAAAGATGGGCGCCAGGATGTCCGACTCCGTCAGCACGGAATCCGGCGAGAACGAGTTCTGGATCTCCCGGATGAGGTCGCGGAAATCGTAGAAGACACATCGGGCGCTCTTTTTCCGGATGAGTTCCTGGATGATGGCGACGGCCAGGTGCGTCTTCCCCACTCCGCACGGCCCGATGAACAGGACGCCGATCTCCTGGGCCGGGAAATTCTTGACGAATTTTTTCGCGATCGCCAGAGCGTCTTTGAGGGAATCGTTGTGGCCCTCGTAGTTGGCGAGGCTGCAGTTCACATAGCGCTTGGGGATGTTGGCTTGCTCGAGGAGGACCTCGGCCTGCCGTGCGACAAAACAGCCGCACCTCTTGGCAACGTGTCCCTTTCCCGCGTTCTCGAGAATCCACCCGGTCCCCTGGCACTTGGCGCAGATCTTGTTTTCGGTCAATTCAAGTATCCTCTGAGCTGTTGCAGCCTGTGCGAGCGCGAGAGCTTCCGCATGGCTTTCTGTTCGATCTGCCGGATGCGCTCCCGCGTCAGGTCCAGGAGGCTTCCGATCTCCTGGAGGGTCCTGGGGCGGTCATCATCCAGCCCGAAGCGCAATTTTAACACAAGGGCTTCCTTTTCATCCAGCTCCCCGAGCATCCGGCGGATCTGGTGCTGGACCGAGCTCTTGATGATTTGGTATTCCACGGAGGGATTGATCTCGTCGCTGATCCTGTCTTCGACCTCGAGACCGTCGTCGTAGATCCTGTCGCTCAGCGAGATATTTCTCTCACTGAGAACTGCCAGGTCGTCGATGTCCTCTTCCGGGATCCCCATCCTCTTGGCGATCTCAGCCCGCGTGGGGTCCCTCCCCAGATCGGCTTTGATCTCGGCCGTCTTTCTTTTCATCGCCGAGATCTGGTCGGAGAGCTTCTGCGGGATATTAAAGATCCGGGAATACTGGGATAAGGCGTGGATAATGGCCTGGCGGATCCACCAGACGGCATAGGATATGAAGCGGACATTGCGGTTCGGGTCAAAGCGTTTGGCCGCTTCTATGAGGCCGACGTTGCCCTCGTTGATGAGGTCGAGCAGGCTGAGCCCCATCCCCCGGTATTTCTTGGCGTAGGAGACGACGAACTTGAGGTTGGCCTCGATGAGCTGCCTCATGGCGTCCATATCCCCCTTGCGGATGCGCTCACCGACCTTCTTCTCCTCCTCATCATTGAACGCCGGGAACTTGGCGATCTGGTCAAGATAGAGTTTCAGATTCCGGGAATCCATCCAATCCTTGTTGTCCATCCTCAATGGTCCGATCGATCGATCTTGACGATGCGAGCCGGACTGACGCGGACGAGGGCGTTCCTACGGGCCTCGAACTCACCGTCCTTGCCCTCGAAGAACTCCTTCCGGACGAGCTCGAGAAATTGGTTGACCTCTCCCTCGATCTCCTCGATCTTCTGCCGCATATTGAGGACCACTTCGACCCCGGCCAGGTTGATGCCCAGGTCGCGGATAAGGTTCAGGATGACCTCGAGCCGCTTCAGGTCCTCTGCCGAGTACATGCGCGTGTTCCCTTCGCTTCTGGAGGGCTTGAGCAGACCTTCCCTCTCGTAGAGGCGGAGCGTCTGGGGATGGATGTCGTACATCTTGGCGACGCTGCTGATATGATAGTAGCGCTTCGGTTCCTTGGCGTCTTTGGTTTTCCTCATATCAGTGCACTCCCAGGTCCTCCCTCGGGTTGGGGCCGGAGAGTTTCTCCAGTTCCTTCATCAGCTCGCGGACCCTCTGATCGCCGAACGGGGGCGGGACGATCGAGACCTCGACGAACTCGTCCCCCCGTGCCTTTTTCCCCGGGCTGGGAGCGCCCTTGTCCTTGAGCCGGAACTTCTGTCCCGACCTCGTCCCGGGCGGGATGCGGATGGCCATGGTTCCATAGAGCGTCGGGACCTCGATCTTGGCCCCAAGTGTCGCCTCCGGGACCGTGATCGGAAGCTTGAGATAGATATTGGCCCCTTCGCGTCGGAAAAACGAATGCGGGGCGACCTCGATCTGGATATAGAGATCTCCCGGCATCCCGCCGTTCCTGCCGGCGTTCCCCTTCCCGGGGATTCTCACTTTGGACCCCATATCCACTCCGGCGGGGATGCGGACCGAGATCAGCTCGGACTTCTGGGCGAGCCCCCGGCCGTCGCAATCCGAGCATGCCGCTCCTGCCGTCTTCCCGGTGCCGCCGCAGGCGGGACAGGCCGTTGAAAACTTCATGAATCCCCGCTGGACGAAACCGCGGCCGCTGCCGCCGCATGATGGGCAGGATTTCCGGCCGCCGCCGGAAGCTGAGCCCTGCCCCCGGCACGACGGGCAGCTGACGAGCCTGTTCAGGCGGATGCGGGTTTGGACTCCGTTGATGGCATCCTCGAAACCGATGTTCATCGTGTAGTGGAGGTCCTCCCCGCGTTCGAGAGGGACCTCTTCCCCAGGCCGGGCCGCGCCGCCTTTGCCAAAGAGGTTCTCAAAAAAGTCCTTGAACGAAGAGGTCCCGTAGTCGGAAAAATCGAATCCTTCAAAACCGCTTGCGGAGGGGCCGCGCGGACCGCCCCCGCCCCGCGGCATGTCGCCGGCGAACCCGAACTGATCGTACTGGGACTTCTTTTTTGGGTCGATAAGGACCGAATAGGCCTCCTGGATCTCCTTGAACTTGGCTTCCGAAGTCTTGTCCCCGGGGTTCAGGTCGGGATGGTACTTGCGGGCAAGCCGTCGGTAGGCCTTCTTGATCTCGGGCTGGGAGGCGCTCCGGGGAATCCCAAGGACATCGTAAAAATCTTTGGCCATGCATTCATCTCCGGGGAGCCGGCGGGGCCGGCTTCCCGCAGCTCACGAGTCCAGTTTAATTCTTTTTGTCGTCGTCCACAACCTCCGCGTCTATGACCTCCTCTTCGGGGCCGCCGGAGGACGCCCCTCCGCCGTCGTGGGGTGAGGGCCCATGCGCGTGTTCCGCCCCGGACTGCTCCTGGGGACCGGCCTGCCGGTAGAGGGTCTCCGTCAGCTTGTGCGAAGCGTTGGAAAGGGCTTCTATGGCGTTCCGGATCGCGTCCGCGTTCTCTGTCTCGATGGCCTTCTTGGTGTTTTCGATCTCCTCTTTGACCTTCTCGGCGTCATTCGCGTGGATCTTGTCCTTGTTCTCCTTGAGGAGCTTTTCCAGGCTGTAGATCAGCTGGTCGGCCTGGTTCTTAGCGTCGATGACCTCCCGGCGCTTCCTGTCCTCATCCGAGTGCGCCTCGGCGTCCTTGACCATCCGGTCGATCTCCTTTTCGTCCAAGCCGCTGTGGCCGGTGATGGTAATGGCCTGCTGCTTGCCGGTCCCCATGTCCTTGGCCGAGACATGGAGGATGCCGTTGGCGTCGATGTCGAAGGTCACCTCGACCTTGGGAATGCCCCTCGGCGAGGGCGGGATGCCATCCAGGTGGAATCTCCCAAGGGTCCGGTTGGCCGTGGCCAATTCCCGTTCGCCCTGAAGGACATGGATCTCAACGCTCGGTTGGTTGTCCGACGCCGTCGAGAAGATCTCCGTTTTCTTGGTCGGGATGGTCGTGTTGCGGGGGATCATCTTGGTGAAGACCGAACCGAGCGTCTCGATGCCGAGCGTGAGCGGCGTAACGTCGAGAAGAAGGACGTCTTTCACTTCGCCGGATAGGACGGCGCCCTGGATGGCGGCCCCGACGGCCACGACCTCATCCGGGTTAACGCCCTTGTTAGGCTCCTTGCCGAAGAGGCCCTTGACCAGCTGCTGGATACGCGGGGCCCTTGTCTGGCCGCCGACGAGGACGACCTCGTCGATTTCCGAGGCTTTCAGGTTGGCGTCGGAGAGGGCCTGCTTGCAGGGAGCGACCGACCTCTGGACGAGGTCCTCCATGAGTTGCTCGAGCCTGGCCCGGGTCATTTTCATGAGAAGGTGCTTGGGACCCGAGGCATCGGCCGTGATGAAGGGCAGGTTGATCTCTGTTTCCATCGTCGTCGACAGCTCGATCTTGGCCTTCTCGGCGGCCTCTTTGAGCCTCTGGAGGGCCATTTTATCCCTGGTCAGGTCAATCCCCGACTCCTTCCGGAACTCGTTGACCAGCCAGTCCTGGACCTTCTGGTCGATGTCGTCGCCTCCGAGATGGGTGTCGCCGTTGGTCGACTTGACTTCGACGACCCCCTCTCCGACCTCGAGGATGGATATATCGAACGTCCCACCGCCGAAGTCATAGACGGCGATGACCTGGTTCTTCTTCTTGTCCATGCCGTAGGCCAGGGCAGCGGCCGTCGGCTCATTGATGATCCGGACAACATCGAGCCCGGAGATCTTACCGGCGTCCTTGGTGGCCTTCCTCTGGCTATCGTTGAAGTAGGCCGGGACGGTGATGACGGCCTTCTCGACCTTCTCGCCGAGGTAGTCTTCGGCGGCCTTTTTCAGCTTTTGCAGAATGTAGGCCGAGATCTCGGGTGGAGCGTATCCCTTGCCGAGGGCCTCCACTTCTACACCGCCGTTGTTGGCTTCTTTGACCTTGAAGGGGACCTGTTTGATCTCCTGTCCAACTTCGGCGAAACGCCTTCCCATGAATCTCTTGATGGAATAAATGGTGTTCTCCGGATTCGTGACCCGTTGCCTCTTGGCGACCTGCCCGACCAGAATCTCGCCTTTGGGCGTGAAAGCGACGACGGAAGGGGTCGTCCTCCCGCCTTCTTCGTTGGGAATGACGGTCGTCTTGTCGCCTTCCATGATGGCGATGCAGGAGTTCGTCGTCCCCAAGTCGATTCCGATGATCTTTGCCATGAATATCCTCCTCTATTAGTAAGTTAATAATATATAAGCTGAGCGTCTTTATGTCAAGTAATTTATGAAAAAATTCTTACAGGTTTGCCTGCATATGGGGAAATGTTTTTGACCCTATAGATAAATAAACCAGATCAGGCCTTTGATGCCTTCGGTCAGGGCCCAATAGAGCGCCTGGCCTTCCTTCGAATCATCGAAGCCGATCTGGATGAAGCTCATGGTCCGCTTTTTCAGATGGAACTTGAGGGTCTTGAGCGGCATTCCAATATGCCATTTCAACGAACTCCAGACCTTTTTCGCCCCTTTTTCTTTGCCGACCACAGAGATCGTGGTCCCATTCTCCAGCTCCAGGGTGAAAAGCCGGGGCATGTCCTTGACTTCTAGGGCTTCGAGTTCGAATTCTCCGGGTTTAGCCTGAGGTTTCGGCACCGTTTCTTCCTCGCCGGGTTTGATGATCCTTCTTTGCGGGAGCGTCAAGGCCGTCTTCCTGGTCACGGCGAGCGCTCGGAAGGGAACGGGGCCCCCCCAGAAACGGATCCTTTGGGGCTCCCAGGTCCTGAGGACGATTCCCTTCGATTTCAATTCAATCCTCTTACCTTTGAGGTTGATAAGGAAATAGAAGCCGGGGGCCTTGGCTAATGCGTATTCTTCTTCAAGAAACTTGTTTTGCCGATAGGTCGAGGCAGGGTCCTCCAAGGGAGCACAGATGACCGTCCCCGCGGCGCTAAGCAGGACGAGGCAGAGAAAAACGACGGGTCGACGCATGATCCTTCAATAAATATAGATCTTCGTACCTATCGAGGCCGACTTGAAGAGGAACTTCAGGTCCTCGTCACCGATCCTGACACAGCCATGGGTCACGTTCCTTCCCAGGAGACGCGTGTAAAGCGTTCCGTGGAGGAAATAGCCGTTGCCGAAGCCCAGGGCATAATCGCCCAATTCGCCGCCCACGACCCGGTCATCTTTGTTCTTGGGAATGGGTTCGCCCTCTTCGATAAAGGCCCAATCCGGTTTTACCCAGTACGGGTTTTCGACCTTGGATGTGACGGCGTATTCCCCCCGCGGCGTGTCGAACACCCATTGCCGCTTGCCGCTCGGGTCCGGCAGGATATCACCGCTCCCCGTGGAGACGAGGCCCTGTCGGACAATCTCCGCTCCCTTCTTCAAATAGAACCTGTTGGCGCCGGTGTCGATTACGATGTAGACGCCTTTCGGGACGAGCCTTTCGAACTTCTTTTTCAGGGCGGCGTTCGCCGCCTGGCTCTTGGCCGGGTCCGCTTGGACAGGGGCCTCGTGGATATTCTTCCTCCAGCCGGAGAAATCGCGAATCCCTAAAAAATAGCCATATCCGACCGCGAGGACCGCTGCGATACAAGCCAGCCTGACGCCGAACAGGACCGATCGTTTCACGGACATGTCTTCATTCGTCCTTGATGGCCTTGAATATCGAGCCTTCCCTGTCCAATGTCCCGACGATGGTCACAGGCGTCCCGATAAGGACCATGCTGAACAGCTCGTCCATGACCTTATCGTCCACCGATATGCAGCCCCGGGTCAGGCTGTCCTCCCCTCCGCCGTGGATCTCGACGAGGCCACCGATGCCGACCCAATACGGGATCTCCCTCTTCTGCTTGGCAGCAGCGAAACGCCGCTTGTCCTCTTCATTGGGATAATTGATCAAGAGGGCCTTGTAAAAGCGGCTGGAGGAGTTCTTTTTCGTGATCTGATAGCGGCCTTCCGGGGTGGCGTCGTCCCCGGAGTGGAGCTTGTCGGAAAGCCCGTTGAAGCCGAGCCCGACGTCAAACTCCGCGACCGCCAGGCCCTTTATATAGATGACCATCCTCTTTTCCAGCTTGCTGACGACGATGGCCGTTATGCCTTTGGCCTTGGATTCGGCGACCGTCTCTTCGGCCATCCGCCTCCAGGAGTCGATCTGGCGCTGGTCCATGTACCGGTTGAGAAGCCTCAAGCAAACGCCCTCCGCTTCCTTGATGATGTCCCTGACGCTCCTAAGCTTGCCGTCGGCTTCGTCAAACTTGGCTTGGCCGGCCATCAACCCAGCCTCCTTGAGCATGACATCCGCCTGGGATAGGCGTTGACGGGCCCGGCCCCACTCATTGAGGGAAAGGGTGATTTCGCTGAGGGTGGATAACCGCCTTTGGAGGGCAGCGGTCTCGACTTGGATCCGGCGGGACCTTTCCTCCTTCTCCTTCCGGATCCCGGCGAGGATGGCGTCCCCCGAATCGATCGCCGTCCGGAACCGATCCCGGAGAAGGTCGTACCTTCTAAACCAGCCTAGCTTCAGGTTCTCTTTCGTAAAGGCCTGCCGCGCCTGCTTGATGTTCTCCAGATACCCCCCGTATTCCCGGGGGGCATAGACGGAAGCACCGGCCCTCCAGAGTTGCTGCTCCTGGACGGAAGCTCTCTCGACCTCTGGAGGAACCGGTGGTGTCTTACAACCTGTGAGATAAACAGCTAGGAAATATAAGGCAATTCTTCGATATCTCACAAAATAAAAAATCTGTCCTTCGACGGGCTTACCTGCCCTTGACCTTCTCGATGGCAGCCTTGACCTGGTCGCAGATGCCGGTGGCCTTTTCCTTGACGACGACAGCCTTATCCTTGGCGCCAAAATAGTCCTGGCCGTCGATGGCGGTCTGGACTTCGGCGAGGGCAGCCTCGATGCCGGCGAGGTCGGCCTTCATGGCTTCGATGTCGGCCTTGGTGCCTTTTCCCTTGGGGGCCTTCTCAAGAAGGGCCTTGGCTTCGTCAACGGCAGCCTTGGCCTCGGTCTGGGCCTGAACGGCGGCGTTCTTGGCTTCCTCGATCCTGGCGGGAATGAGGGCCTTGACGGAGTCGGCGTCGGTAACGATCTTGGCCAGCATTTCTTTGGCCTTGCCGAACTTCTTGAAGAACTTCTTGGACTGGGCGGTGACCTCGTCGTTGGCGGCGGTCATGTCATCGTTCAGCATCTTCAGCTCGTCCTGGGCATAGATGTCGCCCTTCGCCGCGACCACGGAGTCCACGGCAGCCTTGGCGGTGTCAATGGCTTGGGTCGGGACCTTGGCGCAGCTCGTGAAAACGAAAGCAACCATAAGACCAAACGCTAAAACCTTCATGAAGTTTTTCATCTTCATAACCTCCTTTTTTTGAATTTTAAGTGCGTTGACATTATCCGATTGCCCTTTTTGTGTTTGCGTTCTGATGATTTCCACCTCCTCTCTCGAAGCTCTTGATCTAAACACCGGATGTCTTTCCCTTATGTGGATTCTCGCTTTTTCGATGATCGGACGTTCAGGATTACGGAGGGCCGAGGACATCGGCGACGGGAATTGAAACGCTATCTCGCATCTACACTTTCACCATTTTAACGATTGCCTGATTTTATAGCACATTCGCGCCGCCGTGTCAACATCTATGAACTCCGTCCCTCATTTATCCGGATCGATGATAAACCCTTCCTTCATCATCCATTGGACTTCGGCCCGGGCCTTCTGGATGATCTCATCGGCCATCTTGAACTGTTCCTCCGCCGAGAGAATCTTGCGGGCGACTCCCTGCTCGATGGCCTTCATGCCCACGGCGACGGCCTCACGCGGGAAGACCTCCCATTGGTCCATGTTGGGGATGATGTAGTCTTCGCTGATGCCGTGGTCCTGGGCAACCTTGGCCAGCTCGTTGGCGGCCGCGATGCACATCTCGTCAGTGATCGTCGTGGCCCGGACGTCGAGGGCGCCGCGGAAGATGCCGGGGAAGCCCAGCGAGTTATTGACCTGGTTAGGGAAATCCGACCGTCCGGTGGCCACGATACGGGCGCCGGCTTCCTTGGCTTCCCAGGGCCAGATCTCGGGAACGGGATTGGCCTCCGGAAAGACGATGGCGTCCGGGGCCATGGTCTTGATCCATTCGGGTTTGATGGTCCCCGGTCCCTGCTTCGAGACGCACACCAGGACATCGGCGCCCTTGATGGCATCGGGGACGTTCCCCTTAACGTTCTTCGGATTTGTCCTCAGGCAGAGGTCCCACTTCTCTCTGAACCTGACCTGGAGGTCCTCACGGTCCGAGCGGTCCCTGGCCAGGATGCCTTTGGAGTCGACGGAGAGCATCTTTGCGGGATCGACGCCGGCTGCGATCAACAAGCGGGCGATGGCGATACCGGCGGCGCCCGAGCCGATGACCGTGGCACGCACTTCTCCGATGTCCTTATTGACGATCTTGAGGGCATTGATCAAGCCCGCCACCGTCACGCAGGCCGTGCCTTGCTGGTCGTCATGCCAAACGGGAATCTCGCATTCAGCCCGAAGCGTGTCAAGGATCTTGAAGCACTTCGGATGGGAAATGTCCTCGAGATTCACGCCGCCGAAGGACGGCTGGAGGGCTTTGACGATCTCGATGATCCTGTCCGCATCATGCTCGGCCAGGCAGATCGGAAAGGCGTCAACTCCGCCCAGATACTTGTAGAGAATTCCTTTCCCTTCCATGACAGGCAGCCCGGCCTCGGGACCGATGTCTCCGAGTCCCAAGACGCGCGTGCCGTCGCTGATGACGGCCACATTATTCCACTTGTTAGTGTACTCGTAGGCCTTCTCTTTATCCTTGGCGATCTCTTTACAGACAGCCGCGACGCCCGGAGTGTACCAGATGGCAAAATCGTTAAAATCCCTGACCCGGCACTTGAGCGTTGTCCCCAGTTTTCCCTTGTAGAAAGCATGAAGACGCATCGCATCCTTTGACGGCTGTTCGGCTTTCGCCAACAACTCTTCGACAGTGACTTTCTTCATTCAGTGTCCTCCTTAAGAACTTTAAGAACTCCCATCATAAAAAAAGATACCAGGTAAAGTCAACTCATTCGAGGGGCGCGAAAACGAACCGTCTCCCGGCCTTGCGGATCCGTCCGCTCCATCCTCATCGGAGCAGATCCTCGAGGCCGTAGTCGAGGGCTTCCCGGCGGGTTTCGGCAAGCTCGATGACTCCGGTATCCATGCGGATGGCGTCCTCGGGACAGGCTTCAACGCAGAAGCCGCAGAAGCAGCATCGGCCGAGATCGATCGAGAAGCGCTCCGGGCGCTTCTGGACCTCGGGGTCCGGGTCCTCGGCGGCCTCCACCGTGATGCACTCGGACGGGCAAACCGTTGCGCAGAGCAGACAAGCCACGCAGCGGGGCAGGCCGTTCTCCCTCCGTGTCAGGCGATGCCGACTGCGATGGCGGTCGGCCAATTCCTTCCGTTTCTCCGGGTATTGAATGGTGACGGCCCCGGGCCGTCGGGGCCTCAGGCCAAAGAGGGCGACCGTGTGGAAGAACATGTTCACCAGGAAGTGACGGGTGGTGATGAGAGCGCCCCTAAATATCTCGACGAGATAGCCCCAACTCTTCATTTCCACACGCTCACCAAGAGGCCCGTGCCCAGGAGATTGAGGAAGCCAAGGGGGACGAGCACCTTCCACCCCAGGTCCATGAGCTGATCATAGCGGAGGCGCGGGTACGTCCAGCGGATGAGGACCTGAACTCCGCAGAAAAAGCCGACCTTGACATTGAACGCCAGGACCTGCAGGGCGACGACGATCCAACCCCTGAGGGCCCACTCGCTTCCCCAAGGGAAGCGAAACCCCCCAGGTCCCAGCCAGGGGACCTGCCAGCCTCCAAAAAAGAACGTCACGGCGAGGCAGGAGACGATGATAACCTCCAGGAAATCCGTCATCATGAAAAGGCCCCATTTGAGGCCGCTGTACTCTGTATAGAATCCGATGATCTCGGACTCGCCTTCGGGAAGGTCGAAGGGGACCCGCTTAGTTTCCGCCAGGGCGGCGATGAAGAAGACGATAAATCCCAGCGGTTGGAGCACGATCCCCCACTTGGGAAGGAAGCCGAAGAGGAGCCCGCCCTGGAACTCGACGATCCGGGACATCCGGAGCGAGGGATAGACAAGGACCAGCCCGACCAGGGAAAGGCCGAGAGCGACCTCATACGAGATGAGTTGGGCCGCGCCGCGCATGCCCCCCAGGAGGGCGAACCTGTTGTTGGAAGCCCAGCCGCTCAGGACGATCCCGTAGATCCCCAGGGAAAGCATGGCCAACACGAACGGCAGGCCGGCCTCGAGATCGGCAACCTGGAGGGTGACGGTCCGGCTCCCGAGGCGGACCGCCGGTCCAAAGGGAATGGCCGCAATAGTCACGGCGACGCAAAAGAAGGACAGGAACGGGGCGAGCGTATGTAGAAAGCGCCGGGTGAAGGACGGCTCGAAATCCTCCTTAAACATCATCTTGATGGCGTCGGCGATCGGCTGAAAGAGGCCGAAGAGCCGGAGGCCGAGGATCGAGGCCCTGTTGGCTCCGATCCTGTCCTGGATGACCGCGCTTTCCTTCCGCTCGACCCAGGTCATGAGCAAGGTCAAGGTCAGGAGCCAGGCCAGGGCCAGGACGACCTTGACGAGGATGATCAGGACGTCACTCATGGCTCTTCTTGAAGAAAGGATATTCCCGGGCCATGGCCTCCCGAATAGACGTCAAGTCCGTCCATGCTTCCCCGGACCCGAGCTCACGGGCCAAATCACCAAGCACCTCCCATTCGGGCCGCGCTTCCCCCGGGGGGCGCCAGACAGGCTGGAACTCCTGGACGAGTCCCAAGGTGTTCGTTAGAGAGCCCGGCTTCTCAGCAATGAGGGCGGCTGGAAGAAGGAAATCATAGGCATCGTCCCCGGGCCCCGTGTGCGCCGCGAACAGAAACTTTGCCGGGACCCGGTCCAGGGCTTTTCGGACATCTCCGACGGCAAACGCCTCCCGCAGGCCTGAACCGATAACAAGGAGGACCTCGATCCGTTTTACGATCTCTTTGAGGTCGGGCGGGCGCGATTCGAAGCCGAGCTCACGGGCGCCCCTCAAGTTCGGGCTCCGTTCCGCGGTGAGGAGGAGCCGGTCGGCTTCTTGAGGCTTCGGATCGGCGAACCAAAAGTTCCCAAGGTCGACAGCCTCCCTGAAGATTCGTCCGATGAGGTAGAGTTCCTCGTTGGAGAGGAACGAATCGAGGACGAGGCCCAGGCGCCCGCCTTTACCGCGCAGGCAGAGGCCTTTGATCTTCTCGGAGAGGATGATCAAGGCCTTGTCCCAGCTGAGCCGTGTCGTTTTCGCGTCCTTGTTCATGAGGACGAAACGGGAACGGTTTTCCGTCCAATACGGATGGCCATAACGACCGATGTCGCAGATCCAATGTCCGTTGACGGCGGCGTTCTCGCGCGCCCGGACCCGGAAAATCCTCCGTTCCGCGACGGCCTGCTCCGTCGTCAGCCGGAAGTCGATATCGATGTTACAGCCGCGTCCGCAGTGGGGGCAAATGGAGGCGCCCCTCTCCAGAAACCAGGTCCTCGTCTTAAAACGGAAATCTGTGTCCGTGATGGCGCCGACGGGGCAGATCTCGGCCAAATTGCCCGAATAGGCGTTATCGATCCTCCCGTCCTCGTAAAGGCCGATCTCGGTCCGCGCCCCCCTTTCAAAGACCCCCAGCTCACCCGCCCCGGTGACCTCGCGGAGGAACCTGACGCACCGCGTGCAGAGGATACAGCGCTCCCTGTCCAGGAGGAGCCTCCTCCCGATGGGAACGATCTTATCGCGTTTTTCCTTAGGTTCCCGGAAGCGGGCGTCAAAACGCCCATACCGTTCGTAGTAATCCTGGAGCCGGCACTCTCCAGCCTTATCGCAGATGGGACAGTCCAGCGGGTGCTCGGCCAACAGGAACTCGAGGACCTCTTTCCTAGCCTCCATGACCTTCGGACTCGAGGTCAGAACGTTCATCCCATCCTTCACCCTCGTAGAACAGGCCAATTCAAGCTTGGGGGCGCCCTCGATCTCCACGAGACACATCCGGCAGCTTCCCTCAGGTTCGAATGCGGGATGGAAGCAGAAATGAGGGATATCCATCCCGGCGGCCAGGGCGGCCTTCAGCACGGTCGAACCTTCGGCGGCTTCCAGCAGGCGGTCGTCGATGCGGATCTTCACCATGATCGGTTCCTTGCCCGGCATTCTTCAATGCGGGACCCGAATTCCGTTCTGAACTTCGTGACGATGGCCAGGACGGCCAGGGCGGCGGAGTCTCCCAGGGGGCAAAGCGTCCGTCCCTTGATGGCCGAGGCGACGCGGGCGATCTCGTCGATATCTTCCATGTTTCCGTTCCCCGAAGCCAGCCGGACAACGGTCTTGTGCAGCCACGACGTCCCGACGCGGCACGGCGTGCACTGGCCGCAGGATTCGTGGGCGTAGAACCTCGTCATGATCCCGAGGACGTCGAGCATGGACATGCCGTCGTCGATGACGATGACGGCGCCGGAGCCGATCATCGAACCGGCCCGGAAGAGGGAGTCGCAATCGAGCGGGAGGTCGATCTCTTCGGCTAGGAGGACCGGGGCGGACAAGCCGCCCGGGATGACGGCCTTGAGCGTCCGGCCGGGCGGCAATCCTCCGGCGAGATGGAAGATGAGGTCTTTCAACGGAACGCCCACAGGGACCTCGTAGAGTCCTGGTTTCACGACCGCGCCGCTGACGCTGAAGAGGCGCGTCCCCCCGTCCCCGGGCCGACCGAGCTTACGGAACGCCTCCGCCCCGTCCCGCAGGATGCGGGGCACGTTTGAGACCGTTTCGACGTTGTTGATGACCGTCGGACACCGGAAGAGGCCGACCGAAGCCGGGAAGGGAGGCTTCAAGCGCGGGTCGCCCCTCTTCCCTTCGAGGGACTCGAGGAGGGCGGTCTCTTCGCCGCAGATATAGGCCCCGGCCCCCCGGTGGACCATGACCTCCAGGCCGAATTCCGTCCCGAAGATCCCTTCGCCCAGGAACCCGGCGGAACGGGCTTCGTCGATCGCCCGCTCGAGCCTCAGGGCCGCGGCTTCGTATTCTCCGCGAACATAGATGAAACCGTCATGGGCCCCCACAGCATAGGCCGTGATGATGATGCCTTCGAGGAGGAGATGCGGGTCGTGGGTCATCAGCCAGCGGTCCTTGAAGGTGCCGGGCTCACCCTCGTCCGCGTTGACGCACAGATAGACGGGCCCCCCGTCATCCCTGGAGATGAACCCCCATTTCACTCCGGCTGGAAAGCCCGCCCCTCCCCTGCCTTTCAGGTCGGCGTCCCTGACCTCGGCCAGGACCGCGTCCGGGGACATTCCCAGGGCCTTCCGGGCGGTGTCATATCCCCCCCGGCTCCTGTAGACATCGAGCTCGAAAAGGTGCTCCGTCAGGTCCAAGAGTTCCGGCCGTTCTCGAATCATGGATATCTTCCCAGGATCTCATCCAGCTGTTCCTCTTGAACGCGCCCGTGATCGTCATCGTCGACCATGAGGCAAGGGGCCTGGTCACAATTACCCAGACATTCTACCGTAAGCAACGTGAACCTTCCGTCCGGGGTGGTCTCCCCGGGTCCGATGCCGAGTTTGGTTTGGAGGCCGGCGAGGGAACGTTCCGCCCCGGCCATCGAGCAGCTTAAATTAATGCACACCCGGATGATGTGCCGTCCCGCCGGTTTTTGTTTGAAAAGGGAATAGAACGTCACGACCTCCCTGACCCGGACGGGTTCGAGGCCCAGGAGCTCGGCTGCCAGCTCCTCTTCGGCGCGGCCGAGTACCCCAGAAATCTTTTGCAGGACCCGGAGGACCGGCAGGAGGGCGGCCTCTCGGCGGGGATAGCGGTCGGCGATCGCGCTGACCTCGTCCAGAACCGCGGGAGCGAATCCGTGGCTCATCGGTCGAGCTCCCCCCCGATCATATTGAGCGAGCCGAAGGTCGGGATGACATCAGCCACGTAACGGCCCTTGATCAAGCGTTCGAGGGCCGAGACGATGTGGAAGCAAGGAGCGCGGAGATGGAGCCGGTAAGGCCTGTCCGTTCCGTCCGAAACGATATAATATCCGAGCTCCCCGTTCCCCCCTTCCACGGAAAAATAGACTTCCCCTTTGGGGGGCCTGATGCCGCGGCCCTGCATGAAAAAAAGGAAGTGGTTGATCAGCCCTTCCATGGTCGTATAGGTGTCCTCCTTGGGCGGCAAGGTCCAGCGCCGGTCGGCCGTCTGGATATCTCCATAAACATCCTTCTCGCTTCCTTCCAGGTTCGGGGACAGCCGTACAGGGCCGACGACCCTTTGGCCCCTGGAGATCCTTATGGCCTCGGAAGGTTCGACGGGCCGGCGGTCGCCGGCCGCGATGGGCGCCCGCGGCGGCAGGGCGGCCGCGGTCTGCTCGACGATCCTCAGGCTTTGGTCGAGCTCCATCATCCGGACCATGTACCGGTCGTAGTTGTCGCCGTTCGAGCCGAGGGGCACGTCAAAGTCCAGCCTGTCGTAGACCAAGTAGGGCCTGGATTTCCGCACGTCATACCGGACCCCCGTCGAACGGAGGCACGGACCGGTCCAACCATAGGATACGGCCTCCTCCGGGGTCAGGGCCCCGAGGCCCTTTGTCCGGTCGAGGAAGATCTTGTTCCCGTCGAGCAGCCCATGGACATCCTTAAGGACCTTTCGGGTTTCACGGACGGCCTTTTCGAGGGCGGCGCGGTAGTCCGGGTGAAGGTCCGCCCGTACGCCTCCGATCCGGATGTAAGAGGCCGTCATCCGGGCCCCGGTCGTGAACTCGATGACGTCCCAGATATACTCCCTCGCCTTCATCATGTAGAGAAAGACCGTGAAGGCCCCGCACTCCATCCCCATGGCGGCGACAGAGGTCAGGTGGTCCGAGATCCGGGACAGCTCGCACATCAGGACACGGATATACTGGGCCCTCTCGGGGGCCTCGATCCCGAGCAGCTTCTCCATGGCCAAGGCGTATCCGGCGTTGTTGATGAGGGGCGAAACGTAATTCAAGCGGTCCGTATAAGGAAGCAGAGTGAAATATGTCCTGTTTTCGCAGGTCTTTTCAAAGCCGCGGTGAAGGTAACCGATCTCCACCTCGGAATTCAGGATCCTCTCGCCTTCGAGTTCGACCATGATCCGGACCGTGCCGTGCATGGCCGGATGAGAAGGACCCAGGTTGAGGAGCATGGAGTTCCGTTCCGGCCGGGGCTCGAACGTCATGTTGTGTTCCCTTTATCCGCTTTCGGCTGGCGGCGACGCAAAGGATAGTCTTTGCGGAGCGGAAACCCCTCGAATCCGTCATACATCAGGATCCTCTTCAGGTCCGGATGGCCCTTGAAGACGACCCCGAACATGTCGTAAACCTCCCGTTCCAGCCAGTTCGCGTTCCGCCAGAGACTTGCGAGCGAATCCATTAAAGGAGCGTCAGCGGGCAGCCGAACCTTGACCCGGACCCGGCGGCCGGCGTCCAGGGAATACAGATGGTAGACCATTTCGAAAGAGCCGGCGTCCCTCCTGAAGTCAACGCACGTCAGATCGAGAAGGAGTTTATAAGAATAAGGAGGTTCTTTCAGGGAACCCATGATCCGGAGCAAGGCCTCCAGGCGGATGACCAAGACGAGATCCACCCCGTCCCGGGAGGCCTCGACGATTTCCCCCGGGAACCTCTTTTCAAGGTCTCCGATCACTCTTTCCGGCTCCATCGCCAGTCCTGCTTTTGTTTTCGGATCTTTTCCTGGAGCTTCAGCAATCCGTCCAAGACGGTCTCGGGCCTGGGCGGGCAGCCCGGGATATAGACGTCCACCGGAATGACCGAGTCGATCCCCTGGACGACCGCGTAGTTGTCATAGATGCCGCCGCTCACCGTGCATGTTCCGAAGGCCACGACCCACTTCGGCTCGGCCATCTGGTCATAGACCGTCCTGAGAACGGGCGCGAGCTTCATGGTGATTGTGCCCACGACGAGCAGGAGATCGGCTTGCCTCGGTGAGAACCTGGTTAGCCCGGCCCCGAAACGGTCCAGGTCAAAGTGGGCGCAGGCGGTGGACATGTACTCCATGCCGCAGCAGGCGGTGATGAAGGGGTAGTGGAAAAGGGAAAATTTCCTGGCCCAGCCCAATGCGTCTTCGAATTTCGTCGTCAGATAGCCTTCGCTCATGTGCCTGCCGGCCCCCCGCACCCCGGGGCTTACTCCCAGTCCAAAACGCCCTTCTTCCAGGCGTATAGGAAACCGGGCGCGAGGATGATCAGGAAAGCGCAGATCCCGAGAAAACCGGGGACCCTGATGCGCCTCAGAACGAGGGCCCAGGGGAAAAAGAACACGATCTCGACGTCAAAGAGGAGGAAGATCAAGGCGACGAGGGCGAACGGTATGGAGACGGGCGGGATGCCGGCCTGAAGGTAGGGGCTGCCGCATTCGAATGGCCGGTCCTTGGCCGGGCTCTTTTTTCTCGGCCCCAAGAGCTTGTTCATGAAAAGCATGACCAAACCCAGGCCGCCGAAGACGATGAAGGTCAGGACAAGCTCGGTCATGATGGATGTGGACTGAAAAAATTGTAGTCAATCGCCCTGCGTTTTGCAAACGTTTTTACCATCCCGGCGCTTTTTTCCAAAATCGTCGGCGACGAAGTCGTTCTTATCCATGTTCAGCGCCGCTATCCTAGGCCTCCGGGTCCTGGTGTGTCAATTGATGAGATGAAGGGCTTCGCCTTTCGCCTTCAGGGCCGCTTCGCCGACGGCCTCCGAGAGCGTGGGATGGATGTGGATCAGGGAACCGATGTCCTGAACCTTCATTTTTTTGGCCACGGCCAGGATCAGTTCGGCGATCATCTCGCTGGCGCCGGGGGCGATGATGTGAGCGCCGACGACGCGGTCCGACTCGTCGGCCAGGACCTTGACCAGGCCGTCGAGGGCGTCCATGGTCAGAGCCCGGCCGCTGGCCTGGAGCGGGAACACTCCGATCTGAATCCTGGTCCCCGCCGCCCGGGCTTCTTCCTCGGTCAGCCCGACGGAAGCGAACTCGGGGTCGGTGAAGACGGCCATGGGGAGGGCGGAATAGTCGACCGGCTTTTCCATCCCGCAGGCGTTCTCCACGGCAATAACGGCATCATGGTAAGCCTTATGGGCCAGGAGCTTGCCGCCGATGAGGTCGCCGACGGCATAGATTCCCGGGACGCCGGTCTCAAGGCGTGAATTGACCTGGACGTACCCGTCCCGTCCCAGGGTGAACATGGGCGACGCGGCGACCCCCTCCGAGTTGGGCCTTCTCCCCGCCGCCAGGAGGACGCGCTCGGCCGCATATTCAAAAGGAACATTATTCTTCAGGCACGTGCCCTTCACGGTCACCTTGCCTTTTTCGACGAGAGCCTTCTCGATCCGCATCTGGGTCAGGACCTTGAGCCCCTGTTTCTTGAGAGTGCGCTCGAGGCGGGTCGCCGATTCCCTGTCGCTTCCCGGCATGACGCCCGGCAGGATCTCGAGGATGGTCACGTCGGTCCCCAGCCTGCGGTAGATGGAACCGATCTCCAGACCGATGGCCCCGGCCCCGATGACCAACAGGCTCTTAGGGACGGCGGGAAATTCGAGGGCTTCCGTGCTCGTCACAACCTCGACCCCGTTCGGCACAAGGAACGGCAAGGACGCCGCCTGGCTTCCCATGGCCAGAATGATCCTGGAAGCCGCGTAGACTCTGACGCCGTCCGGGGTTTCGATCGTCACCTGCTTTTCGTTCTTGAGGACGGCCCGCCCTTTGACGATCTCGACCCCTCCTTTGACAAGAAGAAATTCCACCCCCTTCACCAGCCTGTCCACGACGGAAACGCGGCCCGCTTGGACGAACCGCCAATCGAGGGATGCCCCGGCCGCCGCTCCGGACAGGTTCCTGTTCTCCCTGATCTCTTTGAGGACCTTGGTCTGATGGAGGAGATACTTGGTCGGGATGCAGCCGTAGTTCATGCACGTCCCGCCGACCCGGTCCATCTCGAAAAGGACGACCGTACGCTTGAGCTGGACCGCCCTGAGGGCCGCGAGGTAGCCGCCGGGTCCTCCTCCTATGATCGCGATATCCTTCTTGATCTCCATGGGACCGTCCTTTCTCTCTGAAAGACCGTGATTATAACGCAACCCGGACGGCGTGTTAAGCAGGGACCCAAAACTTTCGATAAGACGTGAGTCGGAATTCCGGGAACCACTAGAAGTCGGCGCCCTCACTTGAGAAGAAAGAACCCTATCGGCAATTTTGGGCAGGGAGCTCCTGGCCGTCGGAAAATTCCAGGGACACAATCCCTTTTCGGGAGAAAAGGGTTATGTCCCGAATTTTCCGAAATTCCAGGGCAAGAATCTCGAAAGTGTTCGACGGTCAGAGGGAGCTCGCCTTGACAGAACCCGGACAAACAAGTAAAACTTAATGGTTTTACGATGCTGAAAAACATCCGCATTCTTCTTATCTCGGGCATCCTCGCTTTCTGCCTCGCTCCCGCCCTGCCGGCCCAAAACATGAACCGTATCCGGGGGACCATCGAAAACGCCGACGGTTCTCCGCTTCCCGGCGCCGGGATCACCCTTTCAACGATCGCCGGGGACCGGACATGGAGATCATCGAGCGACGCGAAGGGGCGTTTTCTTGTGATGGATCTGCCTCAGGGACGGTTTATCATCGAATGCGAAGCGGGCGGAGCCTCTCTGCCGGCGGGAACCGGCCTGGACTTCGCGGCCTCCCGGAGCCTCTTTGTCAAGCTGAAGCTCGTTTCCCGGGGTCCGGGGGGCGGCATCGTCCTCGATACCGTGCTCCATGATCCCGACGACCCGGCTTCCGCAACCGCGATCGACGAGTCCCAGATGAAGCTTCTCCCCTCCGGGAATTCGATCTGGTCGCTCATCGAGAACCAGGATCTATCGGCCACGACGAATCGTATCGACGTCGGCGGTCTTTGGAACGGCGTTCCGGGCCTCTTCAGCGCCCGGGGAAGCGCTTCCTGGACCCAGAACGAATACCGGCTGAATGGAATGAATGTCACGGACCCCTATTCCGGCGGTCTGCCCCTCCTCTATCCCGACTTCCAGAGCTTCCGGACCGTTCGTCTTGAAAACGCCGGGCATTCCGCCCGATCGAATACCCCGGGCGGGGTTCTTGACCTCGTGACGAAGGACGGCGGGGGCGAATACACGGGGACCGTCTCGGCGTTTTACAGCAACGAGGCCCTTTCAAGCTCGAACATCACCCCGGCCCTCAGGGAAGAAGGCCTGCTGGAAAACCACACGCTGAACGATTCCTTGGATGCCCACTTCGATGTCTCAGGGCCCCTGATTCCCGGGAAGCTCTTTTTTAACACGTCGTGGACCGGTCTCCAAGTCTCCCGGAACATCGCGGATTTCGTCGGGGACGACAAGAGCTCGGTCTATTCCGGCCTGGCAAAATTGAGATATGATGCCGGACGAAGCTCCTGGTCCTTCCTCTGGACGGGGCAGTCCGTGAAGAACCCGTCCTACGGGGCGGGACGCCACGTCCCCTTCGCTTCAACCCTCGACCAAAAGGACACCTTCAACGTTTTCCAGGCCACGGGGACTTTCATCCTCGGGGATCGTCATGTTCTAACCATGGGGGCCGGTTTCAGCCGGGCTGACCGCCGGTCGCGCTTTCAGGACGATGCTCAGGGCCAGCATGGCGTCGAGGTCCTCCGGAACCTGGTCACCGGACCGGCGGCCGAGGCCGGTCAGGGGCGGCGGGAACTCCTAACCTTCTTCGCCCGCGGCGAGCTCATGGGGATGACGGGCCCGACGAGCCACCGCTTCGAGTACGGTGGCGAGGTCAAGAGGAGCGCGTCGAAATCGTTCGAGGAGGTCCGGGACAACATCCATTTGCGGTTCTTCGAGGGGCTGCCGCTCGAGGTCGTCAAATTCAACACGCCTGGAGAACACCGCGAATCGTCCCTCGAAGCGTCCGCCTTCGTCCAGGAAACGTTGACCCTCCCCGGCCATCTCTCCGCCACGATCGGCCTCCATGTCAACTTCACGGACGGCCAGGCGCCGGGAGGAAGGACCGGGGTCCGTTGGCTTCACGCCGCGCCGAGAGTCGGCCTCGTCATTCCTTTCACGAGGTCCGGCAAGACGGTCGTCAAGGCCTTCGCGGGGAGATATTATTTCGGTCTGCCTCTTTCGTATTTGACCTACGGGAACCCCGATGCTCCCGGCGGCCTGGCCTATTCGTGGCAGGACAAGAACCGGGATGGGCTCTTCGAAGACGGAGAGACCGGCCCCCTTCTCCGCCGAGAGGGTCCTTTCTATGCCGGGATCGACCCTTCGCTTAAAAGGCCCCATGCCGACGAACTCTCGGTCGGGATCGCCCATCAGTCGGGCCGGGGCCTCACGATCAGCCTGACCGGATACCTCCGGGAGACAAGAGACCTCATCGAAACATTGAACACGGGCGTGCCGTTCACATCCTATGAGTCCCGCGCCGTCACCGATATCGGAGACGACAGGGTCCCCGGCACTCACGACGATCTGTCCTTTCTCCTCTACGACCAGCGCAAGGACACCCTTGGGAAGGACTTTCTGCTCCTGACAAACCCGGGAAGCGACCAACGCTATTCCCGCTACAAGGGCTTGGATCTTGTCGTACTGAAACGCACATCCTCCCGCTTCGCCTATTTCGTATCGCTCACGGCCACGGAAGCCACCGGCACGACCAGCCCGGGCAATACGGAATGGGAGAACGATGACGGCGTCGTCGGGGCGCTCTATGACAACCCCAACACGCTGGTCAACGCCAAGGGAAGGATGCGATTCGACAGGGCCTACACGGGCCGGATCGGGCTCGCGATCGGTCTGCCCCTGGGCCTCCAGTTGGGGTACCTCATGAAATATTACGACGGACAGCCTTTCGCCCGGAAGATCGTCGTCACGGGCTTCCGTCAGGGACCTTTCTATGTCATGGCCCACCCCCGCGGCGTAGCCCGCTACGAATTCAACATGACCCACGACCTGAGGCTTCAAAGGTCCTTCCGGATCGGCCGGGCCGCCTTGAGGGTTATCCTGGACGGTTTCAACATTTTCAACCAGCATTTGGCGACGGAAGAGAACGAATGGACGGGCTCGGACTTCCCCCTTCGTTTCGCCACAGAAATCCAATCGCCGAGGAACTTTCGCTTAGGATTGTCCTATGAATTTTAAGAGGTTGACGAAGGCATTCAGCATGATCTTCCTGGGAACTCTCCTCGCCGCCCGCGGGGCCTCCGCTGCGGAGGTCTTCATCCACCGCCCGGGCCTCAACGAGGTCCCTCTGACCCTGGCCAATAAGCTCATCGTCCATGGCGAGGTTTTCTTCAACCGCCTCTCACCCTCCACGTTCCCGAGCTACAACGACCTCTCCGGCCCCGTCGACGTCTGGAACTTCGGCTTCCAGAACTACTTTCCCATTACGAAGACGACGACCCTCATGGCCCAGCTCGTCACCCACGACGACGGCCGGCAGAGGACGAAGTTCGACTGGCATTTTCACATCCGCCAGGCCCTCGTCGATAACCTGGTGGTCCTTATCGGCCACGACAGCGACCACGACTCCGAACACACCAGCCGCCTCCAGGAAAAACCCTTTTATACGAACCGTAACTATGTCGGCGTCGGGATCCCGGTCGAAGGACGCAATTTTTATATCGAGCCGTTCACCTGGTTCTTTCATAATTCCAACCAGAGGGCTTACTTGGACCTATCGGGTGAGCCCCTCCGGCAGGAATACGGCCTCCGGGCGAGCGTCTGGGCCAAGGAAGGGATCAGCGCCCACGCTCAGGCGGTCTTCCAAACCGTCAAGATCTTTTCTCTCGGCCAGGCGTTCACGGGAGAATTGATCATCCGCCTGAGGCTTGCGTCCTGGCTGGAGCTTTCGATCGGCGGGAGCGTCTGGACGGACATCGAGTTGAGC
>Ga0315284_10002196_pt1 | contig 28007 bp, 27 predicted proteins | sample YL17G09_16_MG_FD_203696 | JGI IMG/M metagenome (GOLD analysis project Ga0315284, IMG submission 203696) | Sediment microbial communities from Yellowstone Lake, YNP, Wyoming, USA - YL17G09_16 | ecosystem: Environmental > Aquatic > Freshwater > Lake > Sediment | place: USA: Wyoming | collected...
GGGCCGGAGAGCCGCGCGACCGGGCCCTTCATTGCGCCAGCATCCTCCACACACCAGCACGCGTTGCGATGAGCAGCGCCCCGTCGGGGGCGACTGCCAGCGCCCTTCCCCCTACAGCGGCTGCCGGAACCGGCAGCGTATCCCAGGTCACCCCGCGAGTCGTCGAGACATAGAGTCCTAGCCCGGAGGCCGCCGTCGGCGAGCCTTCGACCGCTTCGTCCGCAATCGCCAGAAGCAGAGAGTCCACGAACGCGATCCCGGTGACCCATCCAGGGCGACTGGTCACGAGCAGCGGCGGCCACGACGCGCCGCCGTCGCCGGTCACCCGAACGGCCCCGAAGGTCCCGGCGAAGCAGCGACCGTCGTCACGAGGATCCCCCAGTACGGCTAGCACTGCGTCCTCGAGCGCCGGCGAGGGGCTGAGACGCTGCCAGTTGGCGCCGCGATCCCCCGTTCGGAGGACGAACGCTCTTCCGATTGCGTCCTGCCCACCCGCCCATCCGCGCGGCGACCCGGCGGGCCCCAGGGCGATCGCGTTCACACCCACTCCTCGATCCACAGGCCCGCCGTACACGTACGCCCATGTGGCTCCGCCGTCTACCGAGCGCACAACTTGGCCTGAGAGTCCCATGAACAGACGTCTGGGGTCGCCAGCGTCGAATGCGAAAGAGATGGCAAGACCGTGGTACTCAGCACCCGCCGACAGCCCGCCGTCGCGCGGCTGCCACGTGCGGCCCCCATCGTCGCTGGCGTACGCCACCGCGGTGATGGTATCGGTGCCGTGCGGCGCCAAGGTCACCCACAGGCGCCCGATTGGTGGAACGGCGGTGATGGACGTGACGTACTTGCCGGAGAACGCCACACGCGTCCAGCGCCACTCGTCGGAGTCGAACCTGAGAAGGCCGTCGCGCGTCCCAGCGAAGTACGTGCCTCCGACCTCGGCGACGGACTCCACCCACTGGCCAGCAGGCCCCAGCTCCGTCCAGCAGTAGCCCGATATCTCGACGGTGCAAGGAAGCGGCCGTGTGGCTCCGTCGCACCCGTACGCCGACGCCACGAGGAGCGCAACGCCCGCCAGGCGAAAGTGCGTCTGCATGGGCTTCGGCCTCACCTCCGCACCGGCTGCCACACCGCCGTCACCACCTTCCGCAACTCGCAGCCCAGCTCCCGGTACGAACTGACCAGCGCCGACTTCGGGAACACCGGCACCCCCTCGTCCGCCTCCGCCAGCCAATCCCCCATCGACACCACAGCGCCGCGGACGACGAGCACGTTGCCACTCGACTCAGTCAGGGTATCGAGGCTTCTCGGGGGCCAATATTGGAGAGTCGCCAGCGCGGCGATAGTCTACAACATGTTATAGTCGCCTCCGGCGGCGCTGGATGGCGCCGAATCCCTAGTATCTCGCATCTAGATCAGACCGCGGCCCTGCGTCCGCGGCGCGCTCCGACTCACGCTCCCCCGCCGCACCGACGCACGCCAAGTAGATCGCCTCCACCTGCGACCTCGTGGCCGGCGGGACCACGTCCCGCCCCAGCCCCTCCCCACTGAACGGACACAGCTCCCCCGGTCGCAGCCAGCAGTGGCCGGGCTCCCGCGGCGCCACGAGCTCGAGCGGCACACCCTCGTCGGGCACCGTCTCGGGCAGCGAGCCGAGACGAATCCCCCATGACGCCGTCCAGAGCGACCCCCTCCCATTCTCCTGCCGCTCGACCCGCGCCAACGCCAACAACGTCGTCGCACACCCGTGCGCGATGCTCGCCGCCTGCCGCGACCGCCGGAAGCCGAGCATCGGATGGAACCCGAACGTGCTGCACAGCCACTCCGGCTTGACCGGCACCACCTCCAGGTCGAGCAACGCGGAGTGCTCCACCTTCGCCGTGGTGAGGATGTCCCGCACCGCCCGCTGCGCACCCGCGTAGATGTCGAGCTTCTTGTTGTATTGCAGCTTGGCCGCGCGGCCGCTCACCCGCGGCCAGAAGCGCGCCAGGTGCGCGACGTCGCGCGGGCCCTCGAGCGAGGGGATCGCTGGCTCGAGCGAGGCCGCCAGCAACAGGTGCGGCACGCCGCCGTCCGCCGCGAACCGCGGCCGCCGCTCCACCAGACCCGCACCCGCCGCATCGTCCAGGAACTCGACCACGGCGTCGAGCGGCAAGTTGTCCATCACCCCGCCGTCGATGTACTGGTGCAGCGCCGCGCTCCCGGGAAACACCTCCCACGACCAGCGCGGCCGGAACACCCCCGGGAACGCGCTGCTCGCCAGCAACCCCTCCAGCAGCGTGGCGCTGTGCGGCGTCCCGATCCGCTGGTGCTCGCCGAAGATCTCGAGCCGGCCCCGGGTGAGGTTCGTCGCCGTCGCGAGCAGGAGAATGCCCGAGGGATCCAGAAACGCGTCGAATGGGACCGCCTTCGCCGCCGCACTGTCGCTCGCTCCGAGCGGCTCCAGCACGTGCTGCGCGATAAGCTCCGCCAGCGGCTCGGCGCCGAGGACCTCGCGCCCCACACCGGCGCGGTCGAGCAGCTCCTGGACGTAGCGCCGCAGCAGGAGGAGCACGCGGTCGGTGCGCCGGTGACGGAACGCCCGCACCAGCGCGTTCAACTCGTAGGGACTCACGTAGAAGAGCCGCTCGAGCCCCGCCACCACCAGGCGCAGCTCCCACTCGAACCGGTTCGGCCCCGCGTCGTCGAAGCGGCGGAACACCCGGTCCGCGTGCCGCACCGAGAACCGGCACTCGGCCGCGCGCAGGGTGAAGTTCCGCACGAAGTCGGCGAACCGATCGGTCAGGATCAGCCGGTCGAGCGCCAGGAACGTCGCCGCCAGACTCGCCATCCGCGCCCGCCGCGCGCTCAGCGTCCGCTCGCCCAGCACCTGGGCCGACATCGCCCCCATGATGCTGCCGACCGACGCCCCGGCCACGATGTCCGGCACGATGCCGAGTTCGCTCAGCGCGTTGAGCACGCCCACCTGATACACGCCGCGGAACACGCCACCGCTGAGCAGCAGGCTGACGAGCGGGCGCCCTCCCTGGAACACGGGAAGCCGCGTGGGCTGGCGCGGCCAGCAGCCGCGCGAGCGCTCGCCCTCCGCCGCGGTCACCCTCACCGCCGGCTCCGCGAACGCCTTGAGCGCGGCGAGCCGCCGCTCGTGGTACCGGCGATCCTCCTCGTCCTCTTCGGCCGCGACGAATTCCACCAGGGCGGGCGTCTCCCTCGCATCTTCCCGCTCGTGCGGCCAGGCCAGGCCCGCCAGCAATGCGTCGCCGCCCTCGGGCCGCTCGGACGCGAGGGCCCGCACCTCCAGACTCTGCGGCGCGATGACGGCCCCGGCCGCGCGCGCCGCCCCTAGGGTGCGCAGTGTCCTGATCCGGCACGCCTCGCAAACCTCAGCGAGACCGGGACCGCCGTCCGCAACGCTGCCCGGCAGGGCATCGGGAACCAGAGCGGCCACGGCGCCGAGTCGCCGCGTGAGGTGCTGCCGCACGGCGGCGCGACAGCCGATCGTGCCGCCGACGTCACCCGGCATCGTCTGGCGCACCATCAACTCGAGCGACGCCCGGCAGCCGTCGGCCACCGCCTCCGAGATCAGGCCGCGCGCCTTGCTCGGCTCCGCCGCGAAGAGGCGGCTGTTGAGACGCAGCGGCTCGACCGGCTCGACCGGCACGACGTACGCCCGCAGATAGTCCTTCTCGGCACCGTGAAAGACCGCGCCGGGGTTTCCCGTCTCAGCGATGGCCCGGGTGAAGACGTGCGTCAGGCGCCGCTCGAGGACGGCGTCGCGGAAGCGCTGCAACTCGAGCGCGCGGCCGGCGACGTCGGTGAGGTCGCGGTACTCCGCCAGAGCGCCGCCCAGGCTCTTCTTGCTGAACGGGAGCGGCGCCACCGCCCAGACGTGGATGGCGCCGGCGTTCGGGTGGACCGGATGACGCTCGTCGCGGAGGTAGTCCATCAGCGCGCGGGTCGGCTCGTTGGCGACGTGGGTGCCATCGAGATAGACGCGCTCGTTGCCGTTCTCGTCCACGAGGCGCTTCACGGGGAACGCCGGGACCATCGCAGTGGCGGCCTCCAGCGCATCCACGACCGGCGCGCTTTCCGGCACCACGGCGAGCGTGCCGGTCTCGAGATCGGCGGCGGCGATCCCCACATGTACGGGTTCCGCGTGACGCAGTGGATCGGCGTAGTCGCGGACGCACTTCTTGACGGCTGCCGCGCGCTCCGGGTGCGTTCCCTGGAGCGCGTGCTCGACGACCTCGCCGATCGGGCGCTCGCCGTAGTACTTCTCGTCGAATAGACGGACGAAGACCTGGCGCAGGGCGTGCGGCGCCAGGACGCCGTCGGCGATGCCGTAGCGGCGGCACAGCATCTCGAAGTAGTCGCGCGGGCCCAGCCATCGCACCGCGAGGTAGGCCGCGCCGAGCGCCAGGAGAGTGCGCCAGAAGAGCAGCTCGAGCGTGCCGCCGGGCTTGTAGATCCACGAGTCGAGGAGGTCCAGCCAGAGCACGGGCCGCCCCGCGAGGAGACGCAGCGCACCCGCGAGATAGGTGAGCGCCGCCACCGTCACCGAGCCGACGACCGCCCAGATCGCGAGCAGGCGCGCGAGGTCGAGGGCCCCCGCGAGGGCGCCCACGAGTTGCCGGATCACCTCGTCGCCGCGGAAGGAGAGCAGCCGCCGCCACGCCGCGCTGTCCCGGGCCACCGCAATCGCCGCCCAGAGCGCGACGAACAGGTAGAGCCCGGCGATCGCCCAGCCGGACCGACCCGCGAACTGCCGCTCGACCCAATCGACGGCGCCCCATGAGAGCGTCAGCGCCACCGCGCGGGCGACCAGGTGCGCCCCGCGCACGAGTGCGAACGGCGCGGCGACCACGGCGGCGGTCACGACCGTCCACGCGAGCACCAGGACGCCCGTCCACACCGCGTGGCGGGCGGCGGTGTGCCAGCGCCGGAACCAGCGCACCCGCGAGATCAGCTGCCCGGCCGTCGCCCCACCTTCCTCGCGCGGGGCGGAGACCGCCTGCGCGAGCATGGCGACCAGCGGCGCGAGCCGCTGGAGGTTCGCGCCGGCGAGCAGCCACGCGCGGGCGATCTCCATCGCGCGGGCGAGCGTCCGAGTCCCACGGCGCCGGATGTTGCCCGTCGCCTGGAAGCCGAGCCAGAGGCGGACTCCCTGCGCGATGGTGCCGATGGGCAGGCGGAGGTCCAGCAGCTCGTTGTAGAGGGTGATGAGCCCCGCCTTGGCGCGCAGGGCCGCGCGGCGCTCGTCGCGCTCGGCCTGGCTGTGGATCGGGAGGTCGAGCGGCCTGAGGGGGCGCTGCGCGCCGATCTGGAAGGTGTCGGGGAAGAGCGCCTGGGGCAGCTCCTCGCGCAGGCGCACGCAGGTCTCGAGCACCTCTCTGAAGCGCGCGACGCGCGCCTCGAGCCGGCGGCGCTGCAGCTCGCGCCGCTCATCGCCGGAGCGGTCCTTCCACTCCCTCCCTCGCTCGAGTTCGTCCCCCGCCTGGAGCACCTCGGCGAGGGCCGTGGCGTTCACGGCGCCGGTCGACACCCCGACGACCACCTCGGGCGCCTTGCCTTGGATCACCATCAGGGCGTGGACCAGCCCGAGCTGCATCGCGGTATCGAAACCGCCCCCGGCGAAGGAGACGGCCCGCACGGGTTGACCGGCCCGGCCGATGTGCTGCAAGTCGTTCGGCATGGCGCCGCGACCTCCGATTCGGTTTCGATTGGCTCTTGGGGACCACTAAATAGGGACTTGCCCGGCGGTTGGATAGTCTATGAGATGTTATAGTCCGCGCCGAAGTGGGCCCCGACGTGCCGCGCCGGGGACGCGCGGCCGGGCGAGGGGGAGGGCGAGAGGCGTCGGGCAGGGGCCAACTCAAGCCGGCCGATAGAGTTCCAGGCCGGGGATGTCCTTGAAATCCGCCACGTTGAGGGTCCAGAGGCGAGCGTCCCAGGCGATCGCGCAGGCCGCGATGGCGAGGTCGATCTCGCGCCCCCGCGCTCCCGACAAGGTCCGGTACAGATCCGCCGCCGTCGCCGCTTCCGAGGGCCCGAAGGGGATGGCCGATTCGCGCGGGAAGAGCGCCTCCTGCGCAGCCAATTCCTCCGGGCGCCGGGGCCCCCGCAGCCACTCGTAGAGCACGAGCGTCGCGAGGACCACGCGCTCCCCCTGCGCGATGGCGCGGCGCAGCGCCCGCGCCGACCGCCTTGGGCCGGTGAGGCTGTCGATCAGCGCGGACGTGTCCAGGAGGATCACCGGGAGCGCCGTGCGGGCGTCCGCCGCCCACCCTCGCGCCGCGCCCGGCGCACCGCCGCGATCTCCCGGTCCACGGCCTCGGCGCCGCGGCGCGGGATGCGGCCCACGACGGTGTCGAACACGTCGAGCAGCCGCAGCCGCTCCCCCTCGCTCAGGCTCCCGGCGCGCGCCGCGTACTCGCGCACCGCCTCGCGCACCACGCCGCTCTTGGGGATCCCCAGGCGCTCGGCGGTGCGGTCGATCCGCTCGGCCGTCCGCTCGTCCAGGGTGAAGGTCATCTTCACGGTGTGTGCCATATTCTTACCATACTGCCATACACGAAGAGGGGCAAGCGGCCGATGGCGTCGCTCCGGCGGCGACTCGGAGGAGTTCGCCGGACTCCGCCGCGTGGCCCGCCGGAACCGGATGACCGTGGCCGAGTGGGTGCGTCAGGCGCTGCGCCGCGCGCGCCGGGACGAGCCGTCGGGCGATCCCAAGCGGAAGCTCTCGGCCGTCCGCGAGGCGGCGCGGGGCACCTACCCCACGGCCGACATCGGGCGGATGCTCGCGGAGATCGAGGGGGGCTACTTGCGCGGTGGCGCGCCCCACCAAGGAGGGGTCCCGCCGCCTGCTCGAGCAGTGCATCACCCGGGGCGAGCGACTCGTCACCGACGCCGAGGTGTTGCGGGAGATCCTGCACCGCTACCACGCGGTCCGCCGGCCCGACGCCATCCAGCCCGCCTTCGACGCGCTCCTGGGCGTGGTGGACGAGGTGTACCCGATCGAGCGGGGCGACGTCGAACAGGCGAAGGCGCTGATGCTCGGCCTCGCGTCCCTCTCGGCGCGCGATGCCGTGCACGTCGCCGTGATGAAGCGGCGGGGCGTGCCGCGGGTGCTGAGCTTCGCTGCGGGGTTCGATGCGGTGGGGTGGGTCGAGCGGCTGGCCTGACCGCTTTCGGTCGCTCAGTAGCGCAGGTTCATCACCCAGATGTCGCTCTCGTACTGCGACACGGTGAGGTAGAGCCGGTCGGGGCCGAGCATCGCGGCGAGGTCGGGCCGCGGAATCTTGATCGCCACGCTGCGGTCGTGCCGCGGATCGTGGGCGAGGTGGACCGTGGCCATCCCGCCCTGCCCGAGTTCGCGCTCGAGGGCGTAGCGGTCGGAGAGGGCGTGGCGAAGCTTGTCAGGGACGTCCACCGCTCGACCGCCAAGGAAAGGAATGGGCTAACGTAGCGCTCGGCGTCCCGCGCTGCCAGCAGGGGCCGACCGCACGTCCGAGAGGTCCCTTGCCTGACTATATTGGTATGGATATGTTGCGCTGAATCCGAAGCCACTGGAGAGAGAATGGCGAGTCATCGCGGTGGCACGCGCCCGGCTGCGCATCGCCCGGGCAAGCGCGGGGGCGTGAGCCGGGAGATGACCGTCTCCTCGGGCAACGTCTTCCTCGACCTCGGGTTCGCGCCCGGCGTCGCCGCGAACCTGCTCCTGCGATCCGAGCTGATGATGGAGGCGGAGAGGCTGATCGCGCGGCGCAAGCTGACGCAGACGGCGGCGGCGAAGCTCTTCGGCGTTTCCCAGCCGCGCGTCAGCGACCTTCACCGGGGACGGATCGACCGCTTCTCGCTCGACGCGCTCGTCCAGCTCCTAGCCCGTGCCGGAGTGCGCGTTGACTTGGTTGTGCGGGAAGGCAGGAAGGCGAAGGCGTAGGGGCGTTCGGCCGGCCAGCACGTGGCGTCTGGGCGACTTGCCTAACGCGTGAGACCTGGCGGACACAGCGCCGGATGCGTCTTCTTGAGCCACCGCAACACATCCCCGCGCAAGGTCTTCACGACCAGATGGAGTTCCTGGGCCTCCGCCGACGACGTGGTCCCAACGCGCTCGTAGCTGTTCTGGTTGCGCTTGCGGCGCACGGCGTCGAGCAGGTCCACCGTCGTCACGGCAATGCCGGCGGTATCGCGCAACGAGAGGATGGCGCGCTCGTGGGCGCGTTCCCGGCCCGGCCGGTACCCCTCGGCCACCTCCGCGATCTCCTCGACGGTCGGTTCGTGGGCCACGATCCAGCGGTCAGCGAGCCAGCCGGCCAAGCTCACGATCGTCACCCGCCACGAAGAGTTTCGGTCCCGCCAGAATGCGCTTCAGGAATGGCGTACCGCGCCTCAACTTGTCCCGGAATTCCTTGACCGGATAGACCGTGGGGTTCACTTCGCGTCCGAGCCGAGCCTCGGCGGTGCGCAGCGCGGGGACGAGCTCCGCCAGCGTAACGTCCCCGACGATCAGCAGGTCGACGTCGCTCCGAGAAGTCTTCCGGCCGCTCGCTACCGAGCCGTAGATCAGCGCGATCTCGATGCGGCGCCGGCGCAGGAGCGACGCGAGGCTCGCCCGCAGGACATCGACCGCCCCGGCGGTCTTCGCGACGATCGCCTGAAGCTCGGGGAAAATGGGGGCTTCCCGGTTGGCGGAGAAGTACACCTGATGGCCGCTCGCCTCCCGCTCCACCAGGCCTGCGTCGACGAGCTGCTTGAGTTCCCGCTGCACCGCTCCGGACCCGCCGCCCGCCGCGCGGAGGATCTCGCGCAGATAGAAGCGCTCGTCCGGGCGCGCGAGCAGAAGCGCCAGCACCTCGCGCCGGACCGCGCCGAACAGCAGGCGCGACGCGGGATCGGCATGCGCGTCTGTGCCCATAGTGGGCTCAACTGTACCCGTTATTGGCACAATAGGCAAGACGGTCGGCGAGGGCCGCGCTCAGGCGAGCGAAGAGGTCGCTCACGAGCCCTGCAGCCTGCGCGTCAAGTCCGCGAGGGAGATGGCGGTCACGCCGCCGCCCATCGGCCAGGTGGCGCTGCCGCCGTGGACGACGAACGCAGCCTTGGGCCGCAGGTCGGCGCACCCGATGCGGAACCCCTTCGAGACGGCGGGAGCGGTGGAGCGCTTGACCTCGATGGCCATGTCGACACGGCCGCCGCGTTCGAGCACGAGGTCGATCTCGGCGCCGCGCTCCGTCCGCAGGAACGTGGCGATGCGGCCTTCCCCTGCCGCACCGATCAGGTTCTCGATCGCGAATCCCTCCCAGCTCGGGCCGGCTACCGGGTGCCCGAGCACGTCGTCGAGCGTCCCGAGCCCGAGCAACGCGTGCAAGACGCCGGCGTCGCGCACGTAGGTCTTGGGTGAGCGCACGAGCCGCTTGCCGAGGTTGCCGCTCCACGGGGGCAGCCGTCGCACGAGCAGCAGATCCACCAGGAGGTCGAGGTAGCGGGCGATGGTCGGTGCCGAAACGCCGAGGCTCGACGCGAGCCGCGCCTGGTTGAGGAGCGACCCCTGCGCGTGCGCGAGCATCCCCCACAGCCGGCCCACGGTCTCCGCCGGAAGCCGCGGGGCGAACATCGGCACGTCGCGCTCCAGGTAACTGCGCACGAACTGCTGCCGCCACGCCAGGCTCTTCGCGTCGCTGCGCGCGAGCACGCTCTCGGGGAAGCCCCCGCGCACCCAGAGCCGCTCGATCGGCGTGCCGCGCGGCAGTTCGCCCACGGCCACCGGCGCCAGTTCCACGTACGCGACGCGCCCCGCGAGCGTCTCGCTGGCCTGCCGCATCAGGTCGAGGGAGGCCGAGCCGAGGAGGAGGAACTGTCCGCTGCGCTGACCGGCGGCGCGACGGTCGTCGATGATCCCGCGCAAGACCTCGAAGAGGCCGGGCAGGCGATGGATCTCGTCGAGGACCACCAGCCGCCCGGTCTGGGCGCGGAGGTATGCGTCGGCGTCGTCGAGCCGCCGCCGGTCGGCCGGCCGCTCCAGATCGAGGTACAGGGCGCGGTCGCCGCGCCGCCTGGCGATGGCCCGGGCCAGCGTCGTCTTCCCGACCTGCCGCGGCCCGAGCAGCACTACGCCGGGGAAGTCCCTGAGGCGGCCGAGGATCGTGGCTTGCGCCTGACGCCGAATCACCATAGGCGTAAATCTAATACGCGGCGTTCGTTTTCCGCTATTCGCACGGCGCGCACTTGAGTGTGCCGATCGCGACCAAGTTCTCCAGCTCAGGCGAGGTCACTATCGGCTCCGACCACGAGTAGACGCGGCCCCGCGGCCACGCGAGCGGCGAAGGAGCCCGGGTCCGACCGCTTGCTCCGCCACTCCCTCCGGCTCATCACGGTCGGATTGACGCGTCGCGCCAACAGGCCCTCCACCGGCTGGAGCATCTCGAAGAGGTCGGCGTGATGCAACCGGTCCGAGATCACCATCAAGTCGATGTCGCTGCGCGCCGTGTCAGTGCCCTTCGCGACCGACCCGAATACGAACGCCGCACGCACCTCGCCCGCTCTCGCCTCGAGCGCCCGCTTCAGCGGTTCCACGACGCCGACGGTCTTCACGATCAGGCCCTGGAGTTCGTGAAAGACCGGGGAGGACCGGTTCGCATGGTAGTGCTTCTGGTTGCCGCTGCGCGTGACGGTCACCAGACCGACCGCCGCGAGACGGGTGAGCACCCGGTGCGCCGCTCCGGTGCCGCTCCCCGCCAGCCGGATGAGTTCGGCACTCTGGTAGGTGCGGTCGGGCCTACCGAAAAGCAGCCCCAGGACCCGCCGCAGCACGGGCGAGAAGAGCGCGGCCGCGAGGCCGGAACGGTCACTCAAGTGTGTTCCCATAGCGCGAGCGGACATACCCGTGTCGGGAATGTTCGCAAGCCGAATAGCCGAGGTAGGCGTCGCCGAGCCGACGCCTCGGCACCGGGAGCCCCTGCCGTGCCCGCGCACCTCCGTGCCGCGCGGCGTAGAGCACGTCGGGATCCAGGTCGGCGCCGCCAGGCCACACTACTGTGCCGAGTTCGGGATGCACGAACGCCTGGGCGAAGGCCTTATGCAGGTCCGCAGCGTCGCGCCGGGCACCAGCTCGACGTTCGACGACCGCTCGATGACGCCGGCCTCGAACGGCATGGCGCCGAGCGCGATGTCGAAGCCGTCGGCGGTACGGAGCAGGAGGACGCGATGTTGCGCCGCGAAGGCCGCCGCGTCCGGAATGCGGCTGTCGTAGTCCGCCAGCAGGGCGTCGGCGTGCGTGGCCGCCAGCCGCGGCGCTCGAACGCCTGCTGCACCCGTGCGCCCGCCTCAAACAGCGTTCTCACCCGGCAACCCGCCGGTGGAGGAGGCGCTGCTGCTCGATCAGCCCGGAGGTCGGCTCGGATCCGTGCGCCCGCATCGCAGCCAGGCAGGCATCGTCGAGATCGGCTGCGATCCGTGCCAGGTCGGCGGTGCGGAGCTCCTCCAGCCGTACGCGTTCGAGGGCGACGGCCGCCGCGCGCCATTGCGCCATCCATCCCTGCCGCTGGGCGTCGGTCACGAGAGGTACCGCTCCGTGGCGACGAGCCGCAGCCCCGGCACGCGGCCGAACTCGCGCTGGTTGAGGGTGACAAGGGCGTGGCCCTGCGCGAGCGCCGTGGCGGCGATGAGCAGGTCGTGCGGCCCAATGGCCGTCCCCGTGCGCGCCAGCTCCGCCCACAGCTCGGCGTGACGCCGCGCCTCGGGCAGCCCGAACGGCAACACCGGCAGCGCGTCCAGCAGCGCGTCCACGAACGCCGCGCGGCGGGCGCGCACCCCCGCGTCGCTCGCGCGATGGCATCCGTGCAGCAACTCGGACGCTGTGATGGCGGCGATGGCCACGGGCTCCTCGCCGAGCGACTCGAGGAGAACCTCGAATCTGACCGCGCCGCGCTCGGCCGCGACGAGCACGGAGGTGTCGAGGACTACGCCCACGGCGACCACACAGTTGGGAGCGCCCCCCGCGCGGCAGCGATGTCGGCCTCGAGGTCGTGCGCCTCGTCCGGCGTGAGCCGCGGCAGCGCCGCCCAGCGCTCGGCGAAAGTCCGCGCCGTCACCCGCGGCGGCCGCTCCGCGGGCGCGGAGAAGGGAGCGAGGTAGCGCGCTACCGCCTCCCGCACGAGCTGCGACTTGGGCAGCCGGCGGCCGCGAGCCAAACGCGCGAGGGCGCGGGCCAGGTCGGCGGGGAGGCGCAGGGTCAGATGGGAGTCCTTCATGTGTTACAATGTAGTGTGATGTATTACGCGGTCAAGTTGCGGCGTTCGTGGGGGGATGCGGCGGCGATCCGCGAGGACGTGACGAGCGATCATCCGCGCGAGTCCGCCCAGGCGAGCGGATGCCGCCAGCGCAGGCCTGGAAAGCGGGCGAAGTCGCGGTCCGTCGTCACGAACTCGCAGCCGGACTCGATGGCGAGCGCGGCCAGCCAGGCGTCCGGCACCAGGTTGCCGCGCGCGGCCGCCTCCCGGCACAGCTTGGTGAAGATGCCCCAATGGCGCGCGCCCGGCGCGAGGAGCACGGCGTTGGCCCGTTCCCGGAACGCGTGCGCGAACGCCAACGCCGGCGCGAGCGGCGTGGGCGGATGAAAGACCTTGGGATGCGTCACCACGCGCAGGAATCCCGCCAGCACGTGGTCCGACACCGCGTACGCCTCGTCCGACCCGACCAGCGACTCGACCCAGGCACGGTGCGCGGCGTGACCGGGCGCGTCGGCGCGGAACGCGTAGACCAGCACGTTGACGTCAACGAGGCGCATCGTCGGCCTGCATCAGGTCGAGCAGACTCGCCGAGTCATCGAGGTCCACGCCGGGCTGGAGGCCCTTGCCCTTGAAGGTCGGCAGAGACACGGGTTCCCGCGGGCGCGAGGCCGGCCGGCGGACCTGCGACTCGAGGGCGGCGAGAGCGCGGCGCAGCACATCGGACTTCGTGGCATCGAGCGCCGTCGCGAGGCGTTCCAGCCGCTCGCGGTCCGGACGATCCAGGTAGACCTGCACCGGCTCGGCAACGCGGGCAGGCTTCCTGGGCTCATGACGTCGTGTCATGAGTTCATGATAGTACGAACGTGTCCGCTCGGCAAGAGGTGAACGCGAAGGGGAGACGGCGGCCGGCGAGTGACAAGTCTCGCTCGCGTTCGGTGCCACTGCGCTCGTTCCTCGGCTGGAAGAGGCCGATTCGTGGCGTTCGGCTCGCGACGGCGAGGAATCGCGCTGTGGCGATCGCAGCCGGTGGCTCGGGGACCCGCGAGGAGCGGGGATGTTGCCGAAGACCCTCCGGTGCACCGCCTCGTAGCGGGGCTCGCCGACCAGCCCGGGCAGCCAGTTGATGAGCATGGTCGCCACGCTGCCTTCGTGATTGCGCGCCGACTCCTCCATCAGGTCGAGCGCCCCCGCCATCACCCCCGCCTCCACCGTCTGCCGTCGGGGGACTTCCTCCAGCCGGCGCAGCATCGCCCGCGCGCGCACGGGCGGCCCTGCAACGCGGGCGGGGCGTCCGATTGGAGGACGTGCCGGTGTAGCGGTCGGCAGCGGCGGCCCTCACCTCCGCGAGTCGCCGCAGGCCCCTGACCCCACCGCTACGCGGGTACGCGTGTCCGCTGGTCCTTGCACCAGTGAGCCATATCGAGCACATTTGAGCATGGCCGCAAACACAACGCTGTTCCGGGCACGGGTTCCCGCGCGACGCCTCAAGCGAGCCGCGAAGATCCTCGATCGACTCGGCATCAAGCCTGGCGACGCCTTCAACATGCTTCTGGCGCAGATCGAGCTGCGCAAGGGGCTTCCCTTCGATCTCACCACCCAGGCATCCGTGGTGCTTTCAGCCGACGAGCAGGCGGCGGCGTGGACGGGGGCGCTCGGTGCCTACTGAACCGCAAGCCGGTGAGGTCTGGTTTGCCGATCTCGGAATGATCGAGAAGAGCCGTCCCGTGCTCGTGCTTGCGTTCCCAGGTGACCGAGATGCCCGTGCTCTGGCCATCGTGGCGCCGTTGACCTCACAGGTACGGGGCATGCGAGGCGAAGTGGATCTCGGCAAACCCCGCTGGCTGCCCAAACCTTCCGCAATTAACGTGCAGGGGCTGGCCAGCTTCGACCACCACAAGCTGTCCCGGCGCATGGGCACACTGACCAAGGCCGAGATGGATCGTGTCAAAGGCGCTCTCCGCGACCTGCTCGGCTTGTAGGCGGTGGCGCGGTCTGGGGCGCAGTCGGCTGCTACGGCGATCGCAGCGGCACGCGCGGCCAGCCGCGCGCCGCGGGGCGGTTGCCGTATGACGCTCCAGCGCCGTGCCGGACATCAGCGCAGTCCTCCGCGCCTACCCACCGTACCGCCGCACCAGCGCCTGGAACCGCGGATCGCGGCGGATCGGGTCCCAGCGCGGGTCGATCCGCAGCATAGGCCCACTGACGTACCACGAGGGTCCCGGCTAGAGCCGCTCGAGTTCGGCCAGGGCCGCATCGGTGAAACGGGCCTGCGCGAGAATCAGCGCAGCCGACGTCCTGCGCCACTGAGCCCACATCACGCCGAGGCTCTCCGCCGGCGCCAATAGCCAGTCAGCCTCCTGCTTCGCATCAGCTCGCTGACCCAGCCCCGCCAACGCGAGCCCGCGGCTCGCGTGGATTCGCCAGTCCTCAGGGAGTTTCCGTAACGCAGAATCCAAGAGGGCCAACGCGCCGCCGAACGCGCGTCGCATCGCCGCACTGTCCCCGCGCAGCTGATGCGCCCAGGCCGCGTACAGCAACGCCGGCTCGTACGCATCCTGAACCTCGAAGATGACCCGCCGCGCCTCGAGCACGAGGGCGAGGAGGGTATCGGGCCTCCGCTCCCAGAGCGCCAGCTGAACACACATGGTGGACCAGTTCTCGTCCCCGGCACAGCCCACGTGTTCAGCCACCGCCCGCAAGGTGTCGAGCCGGCCCTGCCAGAGCACGTAGACAAGTGCCGTGACGGTCTTGGGCCAAACCAGATGAGGAGCGAGGGCCGACCCCCGGTTGAACGCGGCCACCGCCTCCCCATAGCGATGCTGCTGCCAGAAACCGTTGCCAGTCTGCAAGATCAGATCGGCGTTGCGTGGATCCAGCGTCGTGGCCCTTTCGAACGCGGACTGCCAGGCGTCCCAGTCACCCAGCATCGCGTGCGTGGCACTCACCCACTGCCACACTTCCGCAGACCCCGGCATCCCCTCCGCTGCGACCTGGAACTCCCTCAGTGCCTGCCGCAAGTCGCTGCGGGCGCCGTTGTGGGCCTGGAAATGGGACACCCCCATCGCGAGGTGCGCCTGCGGCAATCCGGGCGCGAGCCGCAGCGCCGTCTCCGCCTCCGCCCGCTGGCGCGCCGCTCGCTCCTGCCGGGGGTCGTAGTTCAAGAAGTACGTGATGCCGTGAACGAACGAGAGGGAGGCGTGGGCGAGAGCGAAGCCAGTATCCAGTGCGAGCGCTCGCTCATAGAGCAGTTGAGCGGTCTCCAGTATCCGGGGCTCGCAGCACGGCCGGAGACGGTACTCCTCCCCCTGGAGATATAGCCGGTACGCCTCAGCATTCGCCGTGGGGGCCGCCGCGATCGCGCCCGCTTCAGCTCGGGTGAGCGTGGCCCCCACCGCCTCCACGATCCGCTGCGCGATCTCGCTCTGCACCGCGAAGGCGTCATCCAGCGTGCGGTCGTATCGCTCCGCCCAGAGATGCTCATCGCTCGCCGCATCGATGAGTTGCACGTTCACCCGCAGGCGCTCGCCGACAACCTGCACGCTGCCTTCGACGATGGTGCCGACGGACAGCTCGTGGGCAATCTCCCGAATCGACTTCGTGGTCCCGGCGTAGCCCATCACCGACGTCCGGGCCCGGACCGACAGCGCCGCCACCTTCGCCAACTGGGTGAGCAGTTCGTCGTGCAGCCCGCCGGCGAAGTAGCTGTGCGGCCCCTCGGCGCTGAGGTTCTCGAGGGGCAGCACCGCGATCGCCGTACGGTAATCGCGCGAGCCCGACGCTCCCGGTCGCAGCCAGCGTCCCACGGCAATCGCGGCGGCGATGACGATGACCGTCGCGAAACCGAGCAATGCAAGGCGCCGCCGCGACCAGCGCACGGGGACCGCTGCCCCCGTGCCGGGCGCGGGCGTCGTGCCGACGGCTGACACGGGCGCAGGCGGCGTGACCATCGTCTCGGGATGGGCCAGGGCCGCCGCGAAATCCGCCGCCGTCACCCACCGGTCCGCCGGCGTCCGCGCCAGTGCCTTGTTGAGGGTCGCCTCGATGCCCGCCGGCACTGTATCACGCAGGATCGAGATGCGCGGCGCCGGCGTGCTCAGCCGCTTCGCCACCACCGCCTGCGCCGAGGGGCCGGTGAAGGGCGGCTCCCCCGCCAGCATCTCGTACAGCACGCAGCCGAGCGAGTAGAGATCGCTCCGGCCGTCGAGGTCGGACTCGCCCGCAGCCTGCTCGGGACTCATGTACGCCGGCGTCCCGATCGCCAGCCCGGTCTCCGTGAGCCGCTCGCTCCCCGCCGCCGCAATCGCCTTGGCGATCCCGAAATCCGCCACCACCGCGTGCCCCGACTCGAGCAGGATGTTCTCGGGCTTGATGTCCCGGTGGACCACCCCGTGGGCGTGCGCGTACGAGAGCGCGTCCGCCACCTCGCGCGTGAGTTGGAGGGCGTCGTCGAGGGGGAGTTGCTTCTCCCGCAGGAGCCGATCGCGGAGGGATTCGCCCTCCACATACGGCATCACGTAGTAGAGGAACCCCGCGGCCTCGCCCGAGTCGTGCAGCGGGAGGATGTGGGGATGGGTGAGCTGGGCGGTGGTGCGGATCTCCCGCAGGAACCGGTCGGCGCCCAGGGCCTGGGCCAGCTCGGGCCGCAGAACCTTGAGCGCAACCGCGCGCTCGTGCCTGAGGTCGCGCGCGAGGTAGACCGTCGCCATGCCGCCCTGCCCGAGCTCGCGCTCGAGGCGGTAACGGCCGGCCAAGGCCGAAGAGAGGCGCTCGGATGGATCGGTCAGATCAGTCGCCTCCCGCGCGCACGGGGCCGTTTCACTGCACTGGGGCTGGGACTCAGAAGCCCACCACCACCCCGAGCCGCGCGCTCAGCGGCGCCTGATACTTGGTGACCTCCCGGTAGTTGGGGTTCGGGGCGCCGGTCGCGTCCGGCGTCGTGTAGTGGCGCTGATCGTACGTCAGCGCCCGCCGCTGATTGCCGAGGTTGAACACGTCGAGCAGGACACGCGGACGCAGCCGCGACCCCTCTCGCAACGGCACGTCGTAGCTCAGGCGCACGTCCGTACTCCAGGTGGCCGGCGTGCGACCGGCCGTGCCCCGCTGCCGGATAAAGGTCCAGGCGTACGGGACCCCGGTCCCGTACTCGCTCAGCGGCACGCCGCTGGCCACGTACGTCGACGTGCCCAACGTCACGCCCGCACCGAACCGGTAGCTGGCCACCAGCTTCACGACACGGGTCCGGTCGTTAGGCAGCATCCCGGTCGCGTTCACCAGCTGGTAGGGGTAGTCGAACTGCGGGCCGCAGTTCGCACCGGAACTCGCCGAGAGGTCCGCGACGTACAGGCCGCCGTAGTTGCCGCGGTTCCGGGAGAGCACGTATGAGGCGAGGAGCATGAGCGGGCCGCCGGACCGCTCGACGGTCAGCTCCAAGGCCGCATACTCGCGCCGAGCCCGAGGGAGGTAGCTCAAGGCACCCCGTCCGGGATTGCCCACGGTCAACGGCGAATCGACGTGCATCGCCGCGTCCTCGAGCACCCACCGCAGCGTGCGGTAGGTCCCGCGGATCGCCACCCGATAGGTGCGCCCCAGGCGTCGCTCATACCCAGCCGTGAACTCGTCGTAGTGCTGGCCCCGGAGATCGCGGTCCGGCCTTTCGCCGACCTGCGCCCCGGGGTGCACGACGCCGCCGGTCGTGTCCACCATGGGGTTCCGGGGATAGATCCCGGCTCTCTGCTCGAAGAGCCCGACCCACCCCAACGTGGTCCACAGCGGCATCTGCTCGTAGAACCGGCCGGCGGACGCATAGACCTTCTGCACGCCGAGTTCGCCGGGCTGGAACACCACACCCAGGCGTGGGGCCAGCTCGGGCGCGATCCACCGGGCAATGCCCGTGTCACCCCACACGAACTGGGCTTCCCACCGCAGCCCCAGATTCAGCTGGAGACGCCGGCTGACCTGCCAGGAGTCCTGCGCATAGAGCGTGGGTACCGCGATGTGGCCCCGGGCGTGCTGGGTGTTGCGGAACCAGTAGTATTCGGCGGTCCCGGCGCTGTCGACGCTGCGGAGGACGAGGCTGTAGCGGAGATCGAACGCCAGCACGTTCGCCTCGTACTCCGTGCCCACCCGCAGGAGGTGGCTACCCGCCAGCACGGTCACGGCCGCCTGCCCCGCGGTCCGGGCCATCCGGGTCCGCTGCGACCACCCGAAGTTGCCGGACGCCGTGTTGGTCTCGTAGTCGACGACCTGCGCCAGAGCGACCATGTCCGTGAGCACCCCAGCCCGAGGCGTCTGGTCCTGGCGGCGATCGAGCCGCGCGAGTGACCAGGTCAGGAACACCCGGTCGCCGAGCTGGTGGCGTGCCTGGAGCGCGACCGCCGTGCCGCCTTCCGAGATCCGGCCCAGCACGACGCGGGGATCGGTCACCGTCGCCGCGAGGAGGGAGCCACCTCCAGCCGCGCCCACGTAGTCCCGCCGACTCGGATCGCCGAGCACCGTGAGCGTGAGATCCGTCCCGCGCCCCGTCCGGCCCGTCAGCTTGCCGGCGAAGAGATGACTGGTTCTGGCGTCCCGCTCTGTCTCTATCCCGGGAAACGCCGCATCACGGCTCTCGACCGTCGGGTTGTACGCGACGTAGTACCAGAGCCGGTCCCGCCGGATAGGCCCGCCGACACTGGCACCGACGTCGTAATGCGAGAACCGCTCCACCTGCGCCTGCCCGACGCCCCAGCGCGGCGTGGCGCGCAGCCGGTCGCCCGTGTAGAACCCCAGCACCTGCCCGTGGAGTGCGTTCCCTCCCGAGTTGGTGACGACGTTGACCACGCCGCCCTGGGTGCGGCCGTATTCGGCCGCGTAGGCCCCGGTCGTCACCTGCACTTCGCGCATGAAGTTGTACGGGAGGTTGAGGCTTCCCGCGCCCATGAACGGGTCCGTGACGTGGATCCCGTCCACGAAGTAGCCGTTCTCGTCCCCGCTGGCACCCGCCACGTTCACCTCGTCGCCGTAGGGACTCGCGTTCGCCTGCGGGACGAGGGGCATGAGCAAGCGGTAGTTGCGCTCCGTCGGGAGGGCGAGGAAGACCGCCGAGTCGAGCGCCGTGGTAGCGGCGGCAGTGGTGGGATCGATGAGTGGCCGCGCACCGGAGACCACGATCTCCGGCAGCTCCATCGCCTGCGGCTCGAGCGTCACGTCGCCGAGCGACGCCGTCGCTCCGAGGCTCACCCGCACGTCGGACATCGCCACCGGCCCGAAGCCCAGGGCGCGCAAGCGCACGGTGTACGTCCCGGCGGGAAGCCAGAGCAGCAGGAAGTGCCCCCGCACGTCCGTCGTGGCGCTCCGTGTGCCCTGCAGGAAGGGCCCGCTGACCGTGACGACCGCGTGCTCGAGCGGCTCACCCGGGGCGGAGAGGATACGGCCCTCGAGGGAGCCGGTGACCGCTTGCGCCCGGACCAGCGCCGGCGCGGCGATCAGCAGGGACAACGCACAGATCCAAAGGCGTGCACGCATGTGTGCCCCCAGTGGTTTCCGCTCCTGCCTACCACGAACGATTTCCGCAACGCCTGTGCTGTTGCCTGCTTCTACTCCAGGCCGATGCGCCGGAGGAGGGCGTGGAAGCGCGGGTCGGCCTTGAAGGCAGCCGGGAGATACTCGGCCTTCAGCCCGTCCATCTGCCCGCTGCGCTCGTCGATGGCCCGGCTGAAGGCCGCCATCGCCCGGTCGGTTTCGCCCAGCCAGGCGTACGCCCACCCAAGGAAGAACGGATCCACGCTGACTCCCCTCCTGCCGAAAGCCAGGAGCGAGTCGACGAAACGGCGCGCGACCGCGGGCCTGCCGGCGCGGGCATTGATCCACGCCGCGCTGCTGAGGAGGATCATGTTTGCAGGCATCTCCTTCAGCACGCTGCCGTTAGCTTCGATGGCCTCCTGGTGGCGACCGAGGGCCGAGTAGTTCCACCCCAGCAGGGACTGGGCCGCCCAATTCGAGGGGTCCAGCTCCAGGACTCTCTCTTCGGCGGCGATGGACTCCTCATAGCGCCCAGCGTAGAAGTAGGTCCACCCGAGCATGTACATGGGCTCGGCTTGGCGTGGGTTGAGCGCCACGTTGCGCAGGGCCTCCCGCACCGCGTCGTCGTGCCGACCCTCATACGTCAACAGTGTGATGTGCCACGTCAGCACATCCGACAGACCGGGGTTGAGCTCCAAGGCGCGGCGAAACTCGCGGTCGGCCTCCTCCCAGCGCCATTGCCACTTGAACCTCACCGCCGCGAGGGCAGCATGTGCCCGCGCGGATCCCGAGTCGAGCGCGACCGCACGTTCCGCTGCTGCCTCCGCCAGCGGGGCGCTCTCCGTCATCGTCATGGAACCCCAGACATAACTCAGGACTCCGTAGGCCATGACGAGGCCGGTGTGGGGATCGGCGTAGGTCGAATCGAGCGCGATCGCCCGGCGGAAGTGCGCGATCGCGCGCGTCGAGCCATCGGCCGTCCAGGTTTCCAGGTCGTGCTTCCCGAGCAGGTACTCGTCGTACGCTTGCGGGTTGACCGTGCGGACCACCTGCAGGCGACGCGCCTCCTCCGGCGTCAGCGTAGTCCCGATCGCACCGGCGATGGTCCGCGCCACCTCTGCATACAGCGCCAGTATGCTGGCCGCCTGCCGATCATAGGTCGAGTCCCACAGACGCCGGTCGGTACGGCCGTCGATGAGCCGCGCGGTGATCCGCACCTGGCCACCTTCCCGCAGCACCGACCCTTCCACGATGCCCTCCACCCCCAACTCCCTGGCGATGGCGCGGAGCGGCATCTGTTTCCCCTTGTAGCCCATCGACGAGGTGCGCGAGATGACCGTCAGCGCCGAGATCTTGCCCAGCTCCGTGATGATGGCCTCTGTCATGCCGTCGGCGAAGTACTCCTGTGTCGAATCGCCGGACACGTTGACGAGCGGCAGGACCGCCAGGGACGTCATTCGCGGGCCCCGGCCTGGCCCCACAACACCCGTCCCGATCAACACGCCGACGCCCGCAGCGACGACGAAGAGTCCCGCCATCAGCGCGGCGACGCGACGCCCCCGCACACTCGTCCCGACAGCCTCCCGAGGTGGGGTGGCCAACCCCGTCGTCAGCGCCGACGCGAACTGCGCAGCCGTGGGGAACCGGTCGGCCGGTGTCCTCGCGAGCGCCTTGGCGAGCGCGGCTTCGACCGCCGCCGGCACCGTATCGCGCAGAATGGAGATGCGCGGCGCCGGTGTGCTCAGCCGCTTGGCCACCACCGCCTGCGCCGACGGACCGGTGAACGGCGGCTCCCCAGCCAGCATCTCGTACAGCACGCAGCCGAGCGAGTAGAGATCGGAACGGCCATCGATCTCCCCGCTTCCCGCTGCCTGCTCGGGACTCATGTACTGAGGCGTGCCTACTGCCAGCCCGGTCTCCGTCAGCCGCTCGCTGCCCGCCGCCGCGACCGCCTTGGCGATCCCGAAATCCGCCACCACCGCGTGACCAGACTCGAGGAGGATGTTCTCCGGCTTGACGTCGCGGTGGATCACACCTCGGCTGTGCGCGAAGCTCAACGCGTCGGCCACCTCGCGGGCGATCTGGAGCGCGTCGTCCAGCGGCAGTTGCCTCTCGCGGGTGAGCCGGTCACGGAGGGACTCGCCCTCGACGAACGGCATCGTGTAGTAGAGCTGCCCGCCGGCCTCGCCGCAGTCGTACAGCGCGAGGATGTGAGGGTGGGCGAGCTTGGCGGCGATCTCGATCTCGCGGAGAAAGCGCTCGGCGCCCAGGGCCGCGGCCAGCTCGGGGCGCAGGACCTTGAGCGCCACGGCGCGGCCGAGCTTGAGATCTCGGGCGAGGTAGACGGTGGCCATCCCGCCCTGCCCGAGCTCGCGCTCGATGGCGTAGCGGTCCGCGAGGGCACGACGAAGCGTGTCGAGGACGTCCAACGCTCCACCGCTGTTCTGAGAGATGCGCCAACGTACCGCTTGCGATCCCGTGAGGCCAGCACGAGCGGGTGCCGCAAGCCGTTGCCGCGTCAATCGCGAGGAGAGCGCGCCTGCCTGGCTGCGCTCAACAGCGCGTAGCATTGATCCCCTTATATATCAATCGATTATATCGCCTGTTATGTAACTGAACTTGCACAAAACAGCTGTACTGCAGCATATTGATGTCGCGATGCTGACCGATCTCGAGGCCCGCGAAGCCCTCCACGTCCTGGTGTTGCACCAGCTGGCCGACGCCGTTCCGGCAGGGACGCTCGTCCTCAAGGGCGGCGTCAACCTGCGGCTCTTCTTCGGAAGCCGGCGATTCTCGGAGGATCTCGATCTCGACCTCGATCGCCGAGCGCACGTGACATTCGTCTCCGCCGTGCACGAGACACTCGTCGGTGCCCGGCTGCGCTCACGCCTGAGCGCGCTCGGCCTCGAGCGCCTCGACTACTCGGGCCGGCCCGCGAAGAACACCGACACGACCGTGCGCTTCAAGCTCGGCGTGGTCAACCGAGGCGGGATCCGTCTCCCCACGCGCATCGAGGCGTCACTTCGCGGCGGGCCCGAGAGCGACCTCGCGGTCCGAGAGCCCGCCGAGGCCGCGATTGCGCAGCGATACCTCACGCGCGCCGACGGGGTTCTCGAGGTCTGCCACTACACGCGACCGGCGGCCGTGCGGCAGAAACTCCAGGCGCTGGCTTCGCGCACGATGCCGCAGGCGCGCGACGTCTTCGACCTCTGGGTGTTGACCCGGGGCGACGCGGCCTCGGTCGATCCCGCTGCGCTGCGCCGGGGACTCACCACGGCGGACCTCGAGGAGGCGGGCCGCCGCGCGTGGGCGATCAGCTACGAACAGTTCCGGGGCCAGGTGGCCGAGTTCCTCGCGGACGAAGACCAGCGCGCGCTCGACGACGTACAGGAGTGGGAGCGTCGGCAGCTGTTCGTGGCGGAGCTGATCGAGGCCGTGCTCCGCACGCCGGCGTGACGGCGGGAGGGACATCATGCAGAAGGTGGCCCAGGCCCTGTGGCGCGACATCCTGCCGGCGGCGCCGGCGTTCACCACGCGCCAGGCGGCGGCCGCGGCGCGCGTGGGAGTGGACCAAGCGTCGCGTGACCTGGCGCGCCTGGCACGACTCGACCTGATCACGCGGGTGACCCGCGGGGTGTGGGCGGACACGCGGAGCCCGCGGTTCTCGCCGTATGCGGTGGTGCCTCCCCTGCTCGCGCTCTCGGGCCCCGACAGCGCGGGCTACGTGTCGCTCCTCTCGGCGCTCAGCCTGCACGGGATGATCCAGCAAGTGCCGCGGGTGATCCACGTGGTGGGTAGCCGGCGGGCCCGGCGCACCAGACGCACCTCCGTCGGCACGTACCGCTTCCACCTGATGCGCCGCGACCTCGTGGGCGGGTTCGTGCTGCACGAGTCCGGGACCTTCTCCCTCGCCACGCCGGCCAAGGCGCTCTTCGACACGCTCTACTTCTCGGTGCGCAAAGGAGCGCGTTACGCCCACCTGCCCGAGGTCGTCCTGCAGGTGGGATTCCGCCACAGCGAGCTGGAGGGGTGGATCGCGCGGATCGAGTCCGCGCCGCTCCGCGTGGCCGTCACGAGAAGATGGCACGCGACGCGGCGATCGGTCGGAGCCCACGGCTGAGCGGCGCAGGCGACTCCGGCGCCCGGCCCTACCCCCGGTTCAGCTCCGCGAGCAGCGCGGTCGCCAGCGCATAGGAGGGGTTCAGCTCCAGCGCCCTCTGGCAGGCCCGCCTGGCGGCATCCACGTTCCCCAGCCTGCGGTGCGCCTTGGCCAACTGGTAGTGCGCGTAGTAGTTCAGCGCTCCGTTCGGATACTCCCGCAGGCTCCCCTCGAGGAACGCGACGGCGTCCTGCGGGTGGTCGTTCGAGACCAGCTTGATGCCGATCACCAGCAGATCGAGATCATTTATCAGGTACTCGGCGGCGTGATCGCGCCGGAGTTCCGAGAAGCGCGCCACCGCGGCCGCTGCGCCCTGGGATCTCCACGTCTCGTACAGGGGAGGAAACACCGTCGGCCTCGTGTCCCGTGGCCGCTGCAGGCGGGCGGCCAGCTCGGCGATCCAGTCGTTCGCGCTGACATAGCTCCGGGCGTACGACGCGTACTGGCTCAGCACGCTGTCGCGCTGGAGCGCGGCCACGTCCCTGCCCTGCGCGAGGCCGTTCCGGACGATCTCGATGCACCGGGCCATCATGTCCCGATAGGCCTGGAGGTCGCTCCACGTCCCGGTGCGGCGCTCCCCGCGCGGGCTGTGCCCCGAGATGATCCGGACGTCGCGGGGCAGCAGCGCCATCGCCCGCTCCGCGAGCTCGGGGAAGCGGAGCGCGTCGCCGTCGGCGTCCACCGACGGGAAGTTGAAGCCGTTCACCAGGGAACTCAGGTGCACGACCCCCTGATCCACGAAGTGGACGATGATCTCGTTGTCGTCGTGGCTGCCGGGAAGCGCGATGATCCTGATCCGCTCGCCGTTGAAGAACAGCGTCAGCGAGTCCGCCACGGTGATGTCCGGGAACGTCGCGGGAGGGAACTCCTCGAAGAGGAAGCTCCTGCTGCGCAGCTTCACGGGCAGCAGCGCGTGGGCGATGACCACGGGAGACGGGCCGAAGATCGCGTTGCCGCCGATGTGCTCGATGTGCCGGTGGGTGTTGATGATGTACCGGGGCGTTCCCCTGCCGAACGAATCCACCACCGCCTTCAGGGCCGGCGCGTCCGTCCTCGTGTGGGTATCCACGAGCAGCACGCCGTCGTCGCCGACGAAGGCAAGCGAGTTCGTGGAGTAGGTCGATTCGTCGATGGAGAGCAGGAACAGCTTGTCCGTGAGCCGCGTGGTCGTGATGCGGCGATCCTGCGCCGTTGCCACGGATGCCAGCATGACCAACGCGCCCGCCAGGACGAGCGCGCCCAGACGCTTCATCGGTTCCTCCCGATGCGCCGCCGCGGACGCCGAGTCCGCGCGGCGGGCACACTCGTTCGAGTGTCGACCGGCGGCGCGCCGCGGAGCCCGCGATCGAGGAGTGACAACAGCGCGTTCACGTGCCGGTCGAGCGGTGGCCGGGGGAAACCCGGATGGTGGATGCGCAGCGAGATCAGCCCGTGCACGGCGGCCCAGATCAGCTGGAAGAGCGCGAGCCTGTCGCGCCGCGGCAGGAGGCCCGCCGCCTTGCACTCGTCGATCCGCTCGAGCCACGTGTCGTACACGCGGTACGACGTGCTCCCGTGGCGCATTTCCAGGCCACCGTTGCCGGCCCGCAGCTCGCTGGTCGCGAACCACAGCCGGTAGTGGTTGGGATGCACCAGACACCCCGGGCGACCTTGACGTGGTTCGGAACGCGCCCCAGGTTCGGGCACCATCCCACAGCCGGGGATCTCGATGCCCATCGCCCTGCCCTCGCTCGGCGACGCCGTCGCCGACGCTCAGCGCACGCTGCGCCGCTTCCCGCTGGTGCTCCTCGCCGCAGCAGTGGCCGCGGCCGCCAACATCCTCATGATCGAGGACGTCGGCCCGGACTGGACGCACCTGCGCCTGGCGTTCACGGCCGCTCTCGGCATGCCGCTGTTCACGGCGCTCGTGCTGTTCGCCGAGCGGCTGCGCCGGCGCGGCGCCGCGCTGGGGCTCCAGCTCGCGGGGATCCTGGTGCTCGCGGGGTTCTTCACCGGCTACGAGTGGTGGTCGGAGCAGATCTTCATCGGCCGGTTCATCCAGCTCGCCATCGCGTTCCACCTCCTCGTCGTCATCCTGCCGTTCGCGCGGCGCGGGCTGCCCAACGCCTTCTGGCAGTTCAGCCGCATCCTCCTCGAGCGCGGGGTCCTCGCGGCGGCCTTCTCCGTGGCGCTCTTCCTCGGCCTGGTGCTCGCGCTCGCGGCGGCGGACAACCTCTTCGGTGTGGACGTGCCGCCGACCGGATACGGGCGGCTGTGGGCCGTGGTCGCGTTCGTCTTCAGCGCCTGGTTCTTCCTCGGCGGCGTGCCCGAGGACGTCGCGGCCCTCGAGGCGCGGCGCGACTACCCGGCGGTGATCCGCGTCTTCGCTCAGTTCATCCTGGTGCCGCTGGTCTCCGCGTACCTCGTGATCCTCACGCTGTACCTCGGCAAGGTCGTGGGGACGTGGGCATGGCCGAGCGGCTGGATCGGCTACCTCGTCTCGGGTGTGGCGGCGACGGGCATCTTCGCGCTCCTCCTCGTCCACCCGGCGGGCGAGGCCGGCGGGCAGCGCTGGGTCGTGACCTTCACGCGACAGTTCTGGATCGCGATCCTCCCGTCGGTCGTGATGTTGTGGCTCGCCCTCTACCAGCGCGTGCATCAGTACGGCCTCACCGAGCCGCGCTACTTCCTCATCGTGCTCTCGATCTGGCTCGCCGCGCTCGCGGTGTACTACGGCGCGACGCGCTCGCGGAACATCGCCGTCATCCCGGCGTCGCTGGCCATCGTCGCTCTCGTCACTTTGGCGGGCCCCTGGGGCGGCTACGCGATGTCGCAGGCGAGCCAGGTGGGCCGCCTGCGCGCGGCGCTGACGCGCAACGGGATGCTGGGAGACGGGACGCTGCGCCGGGCGGCGCGCGAGGTGAGCGCCGCGGACCGCACGGAGATCTCGGGCGCGGTGCGCTACCTCGTCGCCGTGCACGGGACCGACGCCATCGCGCCGTGGTTCCCCGACACGACCGTGCGCCGCGCGGTGGTCACGGCCGGGGTCAACGGGCGAGTGCACAGCGATGAGTTGGACCGATGGGCGGACTCCGTCGTCACGCACGTGGGGCTGCGGTACGAGCGACCGAGCCGCCTGATGGGCGTCAGGTCCTTCAGCTACTCGATGCCCGAGACGGCGGCCATCCCGCTCCGGGAATACGACTACCTCATTCCGGTGCGCGAGCGCGCGGGGAGCGCCGCCGAGTCGAGCTACGTGGCGGTCTGGTCGCCGACGCCGCTTGCGGTGCGCGTGCTCCACGCCGGGGACACGGTGGTGGTGGCGCCCCTGGACTCGATGCTGGCGCGCCTGCGCGCCCTCGACAGAAAGCGCGGGCCGGTCGTCTGGGTTCGCGGCGTTCCGCAGCCGCAGCCGGTGCTGGGGCTGCGGCACGACCTGTTCGTCACGGAAGTGGAGGGCGGCGGCGTCCGGGCGCAGGTGTCCGTGCAGCTCGTGGAGGGAACGGACAGCGCCGGCGTCGTGACCGTCGGGAAGATGCTGGGTCGGGTGCTGCTGACGGTGCGGCGGTAGGGAGGGCCGCTAGCTCCCGGGCTTCTTGACCGCCGGCTGCGCCGGCAGCGGCGTACGGGTCGGCGGCTGGGCCGCCGGCGCCGTGCGGTTCCGCACGTTCCGCGCGAAGCGCTCGGGGAGCTGCACGCCGCCGGTCAGGCTCTCCCGCTGGATGATGCGATTGAGGCGCTCGAGCCGGCCCTGCGGGCGCTCGTGGGTGGCGAAGATCTCCGCCAGCGGGCCCTGGCCGGCACGGCTGTTGAGGTGCGACACGAACGTCGGAAGCCCCGTGGCGTCGTACCCCGCACTCGCCGCGTACAGGACGCCCAGGCTGTCGGCCTCGGCCTCGTCTTCCCGGGAGTAGCCGCTGAACAGGACGTTGGAGCCCGCCCCCACCGCCCGGTCCAGCGTCGAGCCGCTGAGGCCCGCCTGGTCGCGGACCTCGCGCATGAAGTCCGCCTTGCGGATCCCTTCGATCACGTGGCGCTGGTTGACGTGCCCGACCTCGTGCGCCAGCACCCCCGCGAGTTCCGCCTCGCTCTCCATGATGCCGAGCGCGCCGCGGGTGATGAAGACATAGCCGCCGGGCGCG
>Ga0315284_10002197_pt1 | contig 28004 bp, 18 predicted proteins | sample YL17G09_16_MG_FD_203696 | JGI IMG/M metagenome (GOLD analysis project Ga0315284, IMG submission 203696) | Sediment microbial communities from Yellowstone Lake, YNP, Wyoming, USA - YL17G09_16 | ecosystem: Environmental > Aquatic > Freshwater > Lake > Sediment | place: USA: Wyoming | collected...
CGCCCTCGAAGTCGCCGTCGGCGTCTCCGTCGGTCAGCGTCAGCCCGTCGGCCAGCGCCTCCGTCTCGCCGTCGGTCAGTCCGTCGGTGTCGCCATCGGCCTCGCCGAGCGTCAGCGCGAGCGTGTCCCCGTCGGTCTCGCCGTCCCAGTCGCCGTCGGCGTCGCCGTCGATCAGCGTCAGCCCGTCGGCCTCGGCGAGTGTTTCGCCGTCGGCGTCGCCGTCGATCAGTGTCAGCCCGTCGGCCTCGGCGAGTGTGTCGCCGTCGGTCAGCCCGTCGGTGTCGCCATCGGCGTCTCCGTCGATCAGCGTCAGCCCGTCGGCCAGTGCGTCCGTCTCGCCCTCGGTCTCTCCGTCGGTCTCGCCATCGGCATCTCCGAGCGTCAGCGCGAGCGTGTCGCCATCGGTCTCGCCGTCCCGGTCGCCGTCGGCATCCCCGTCGGTCAGCGTCAGCCCGTCGGCCAGTGTGTCGGTGTCGCCGTCGGTCAGTCCGTCGGTGTCGCCGAGTGCGTCCCCGTCGATCAGCGTCAGCCCGTCGGCGTCCCAGAGCGTGTCGCCCTCGGTCAGTCCGTCGGTGTCGCCATCGGCGTCCCCGAGCGTCAGCGCGAGTGTCTCGCCGTCGCTCTCACCGTCGAAGTCGCCGTCGGCGTCGCCGTCGATTAGCGTCAGTCCGTCGGCGTCGGCGAGTGTGTCGCCCTCGGTCAGCCCGTCCCGGTCGCCGTCGGCGTCTCCGTCGATCAGCATCAGCCCGTCGGCCAGTGCGAGCGTGTCGCCGTCGGTTAGTCCGTCGGTGTCGCCGTCGGCGTCCCCGAGCGTCAGCGCGAGTGTCTCGCCGTCGCTCTCACCGTCCAGGTCGCCATCGGAGTCGCCGTCGATCAGCGTCAGTCCGTCGGCCTCGGCGAGTGTGTCGCCGTCGGTCAGCCCGTCGGTGTCGCCGTCGGCGTCCCCATCTGTCAGTGTCAGCCCGTCGGCTTCGGCGAGTGTCTCTCCGTCGGTCTCGCCGTCCCGGTCGCCGTCGGCATCGCCGTCGATTAGCGTCAGTCCGTCGGCGTCGGCGAGTGTGTCGCCCTCGGTCAGTCCGTCGATGTCGCCCTCGGCGTCCCCGAGCGCCAGCGCGAGTATCTCGCCGTCGGTCTCACCGTCGGTGTCGGCATCGGCGTCTCCGTCGGTCAGCGTCAGCCCGTCGGCGTCCCCGAGCGTGTCGCCCTCGGTCAGTCCGTCGGTGTCGCCGTCGGCGTCCCCGAGCTTCAGCGCGAGTGTCTCACCGTCGGTCTCGCCGTCCCGGTCGCCATCGGCGTCGCCGTCGATCAGTGTGAGCCCGTCGGCCAGTGCGTCTGTCTCGCCCTCGGTCTCTCCGTCGGTCTCGCCATCGGCATCTCCGAGCGTCAGCGCGAGCGTCTCGCCGTCGGTTTCTCCGTCGGCGTCCCCGTCGGCGTCCCCGTCGATCAGTGTCAGCCCGTCAGCCAGTGCATCCGTCTCGCCCTCGGTCTCGCCCTCGGTCTCGCCCTCGGCGTCGCCGTCGATCAGTGTCAGCCCCTCGGCGTCAGCGAGCCTCTCGCCGTCGGCGTCTCCGTCGATTAGCGCTAGTCCGTCGGTCTCCGCGAGTGTCTCGCCGTCGATCAGCGTCTCGCCGTCTGTTTCCGTGAGCCCGAGCGCGTCGCCCTCGCCTGGGGCCGTGCCGTGGTATCTCAGCGATACGCTCACGGTCGTGGCTGGCGGTGTCCAGTCTGGAACAATAGAAGACACGTACGGGAACGACGCGCGCTCCCTGGTCTTGACGGAAGTTACGGGCGGGACGCCGTTCTCGTACGAGTTCAACTTCGGCAAGGACCAAGACGTTCCCGACACGTCACTGACGTTGTCCATCGTGGGGTACTACGATGGCAATCTCGGGCACAACGTCAAGATCTACCAATACAACTTCACGAGCACGTCGTGGGTAGCTATCACGGCGAACGCGTCGGATCTGCCCGATGCGGCGAGCGACCAACTCTACGATTTTTCACTACTCGATGATCCGAACTACCTCTCGGGTGGCGAAGTTCGCATTCGGATTGTGCATGCGGCCGGCGGAAGCACGAGCCATATCCTGTCTCTTAACCAACTCATCCTCGAGTTGGCTGGGCTCAGCGCATCGGTGTCGCCGAGCGTGTCGCCGTCTGTCTCGCCGTCGGCGTCGCCGAGCATAAGCCCGTCTGGATCGGTCTCGCCGAGCGCGAGCGCTTCAGCATCACCGAGTGTCAGCCCAAGCCTTTCGCCATCAGCATCGCCGTCGCTTAGTCCGTCGGTCTCGCCGTCGGTCTCCCCGTCGGTCAGCGTCAGCCCGTCGGGCTCCCCGAGCGTGTCGCCGTCGGCGTCCCCGAGCGTCAGCCCGAGCGTCTCGCCGTCGAAGTCGCCGTCAGTCAGCGTCAGCCCGTCGGTGTCACCGTCAGTCTCGGCCTCCGTCAGCCCGTCGGTCTCCGCAAGCCTCTCGCCGTCGGCGTCCCCGTCGGTCAGCGTCAGCCCGTCGGTCTCGGCGAGTGTGTCGCCGTCCGTTAGCCCGTCGGTCTCCGCAAGTGTCTCGCCGTCGGCGTCGCCGTCAGTCAGCGTCAGCCCGTCGGTGTCGGCGAGTGTATCGCCGTCAGCGTCGCCGAGCGCCAGTGCGAGCGTCTCGCCGTCGGTTTCTCCGTCGGCGTCCCCGTCGGCGTCCCCGTCGATCAGCGTCAGCCCGTCGGCCAGCGCATCCATCTCGCCGTCGGCGTCGCCGTCAGTCAGCGTCAGCCCGTCGGCGTCGGCGAGCATGTCGCCGAGCGTCAGCCCGTCGGTGTCGCCCTCGGCAAGTCCCTCGGTGTCGCCGTCAGTCTCGGCCTCCGTCAGTCCGTCGGTTTCCCCGAGCGTGTCGCCGTCGGCGTCGCCGTCAGTCAGCGTCAGCCCGTCGGTGTCGGCGAGTGTGTCGCCGAGCGTCAGCCCGTCGGTCTCCGCAAGCCTCTCGCCGTCGGCGTCGCCGTCAGTCAGCGTCAGCCCGTCGGTGTCGGCGAGTGTGTCGCCGAGCGTCAGCCCGTCGGTCTCCGCAAGCGTCTCGCCGTCGGCGTCCCCGTCGGTCAGCGTCAGCCCGTCGGCGTCGCCGTCAGTCTCGGCCTCCGTCAGCCCGTCGGTCTCCGCGAGTGTCTCGCCGTCGGCATCCCCGTCGGTTAGCGTTAGCCCGTCGGTGTCGGCGAGCGTGTCGCCGAGCGTCAGCCCGAGCGTGTCGCCCTCGGCGAGTCCGTCGGTCTCCCCGTCCGTCAGCGTTAGCCCGTCGGCGTCGCCGTCAGTCTCGGCCTCGGTCTCGCCGTCAGTCAGTCCGTCGGCGTCACCGAGTGCCTCCCCGTCGCTTTGGATCTCGGCATCGCTTTCTGCGTCGGTTAGTCCGTCAATCAGTCCGTCAGTCTCGCCGTCGGCGTCCCCGTCGGTCAGCGTCAGCCCGTCGGTGTCGCCGTCAGCGTCGCCGAGCGTCAGCCCGAGCGTCTCGCCGTCGGCGTCCCCGTCGGTCAGCGTCAGCCCGTCGGCGTCGGCAAGCGTGTCGCCCTCGGTCTCGCCCTCGGTCTCGCCGTCGGCGTCGCCGAGCGTTAGCGCGAGCGTGTCGCCGTCCGTCAGCCCGTCGGCCTCGGCGAGCGTGTCGCCCTCGGTCAGCCCCTCGGTCTCGCCGTCGGCGTCCCCGTCGGTCAGCGTCTCGCCGAGTGCGAGCGCGTCGGTTTCCCCGTCGGTCTCGCCGAGTGTCTCGCCGTCGGTCAGTCCGTCAGTGTCGCCGAGTGCGTCTCCGTCGGTCAGCCCGTCGGTGTCAGCAAGCGTGTCGGCCTCGGTCAGTCCGTCGGTGTCGCCGAGTGCGTCCCCGTCGGCCAGTCCGTCGAAGTCGCCGAGCGCGTCCCCGTCGGTCAGCGTCTCCCCCAGTATCAGCGCGAGCGCCTCGCCGTCGGTGAGTGCGTCGGTCAGCCCCAGTGCGTCTCCGTCTGCGGCCGTGTCTGCGTCGGTCTCGCCGTCGGTCTCGCCGTCGGTGAGTCCCTCGCTGTCCCCGAGTGCGAGTCCCTCGGTCTCGGGGTCCCTCAGTCCGTCAGCCAGCCCCTCGAGGTCAGCCAGCCTCAGTCCCTCGGTGTCGCCGAGCCTCTCGCCTTCGGAGAGCGTGTCTCCGAGTGCCAGCCCGTCAGCATCGCCGAGCGCCTCTCCGAGCGTGAGCCCGTCGCGGTCTGGCAGCCTGAGCCCGTCGGTGTCGCCGAGCGAATCGCCAAGCCGAAGTGCGTCGGTCTCGCCCAGCCTCAGCCCCAGTGCGTCGCCCTCAGAGAGTGTGTCGGTCTCGCCCAGCCTGAGCCCCTCGTTCAGTGCGAGTCTCAGTCCGAGCGTGAGCGTCTCGCCGTCGGCGTCGCCCAGCCCGAGCCCGTCGGTGTCGGCGAGTGTCTCGCCCAGCGTGTCGCCGAGCGCGAGTCCGTCGGCGATGCCGAGCGTGAGTCCGAGTGTGTCGCCGTCGGTCAGTGTCAGTCCCTCGCCCAGTCCCAGCCCAGCCCTGTATGTGGCGTGGGCCGGCACGGTGGAGATGGTGGGGGTGGCGGGCGTTGTCGAAGTTGAACTGGTCTCTGGCACGGTCACCCGGCGAGACGCGTTCCCCGTTGGGGGTATTGTAGAGGTCGAAGAAATGGGAGGCCTGGTCGACCTGATCGGCCTTCAAGGGACGCTGGAGGAGCTATGAGTAATCCAACCGTCGTGTCAGCGCTGGGCTCGCGGTACACCATCCAGATGGTGCGCGACAGCACCCAGCCTTTGCAGTTCACCCTGCTCGAGCGTGAGATCGGGACCAGGGTGTTTACCGCTGTTGATCTGACGGCGGCGACGGTGAAGTTCACCGTGCGCGACCGGCTGGGCGGGGCGCTCGTCTTCACGAAGGTCAACGCCCCCGGTTCGCACCAGGATAACCAAGACGGCACGACCAGGTTCGAGGTGGAGTACGACGATTTTGCTGCCATCCCGTCCACCCTGTGGACCACCCTGGTCTTCGAGGTGCGTCGGTTCGAGGGCGGCAAGGAATATGTCCACATCTCGGGCGACTTCATTCTGAGGTGGACCCCGGCGCCGGACATCGGCTCGTCGAGCCCGTCGATGTCGCCGTCAGCGGGGGCCTGATGCTGGATCTAGTCTTGCCGGCGCCGCCGCCGTCGCTTGTGCTGCCATCGTCTGGCCAGATTGTCCGTCTGGTGCTGCCGAAGCTCCATCCAGCGCAGGCGCTCGTCGTCAACGACCCGCATCGGATTGTCGTGGCGGCGATGGGCTCGAAATGGGGCAAGACGTACGGCATGTCGAACTGGCTCATCAAGAAGGCGTGGAACACTTACCAGAGCGTGAACTGGTGGTGTGCGCCGAGCTATCGGCAGGCCCGGATCGCACAGAATCTGATGTTGCAGTTGATTCCGACCCAGCGTCGTCGGCTGAGTCGGACCGAGATGGTGATTGAGCTCCTCCGGACGAACGGCACCCCGCATAGTCGGATTGAGTTCCGGTCAGCCGACCGTCCAGAAACCCTCCGCGGCGAAGGGGTGCATCACGCCGTGGCTGATGAGGGAGGGTTCTGGAAATATGATGCGTGGGTATCCCTCTGGACGACGTTGAGTCGGACCAGGGGGATGCTCCGCCTCATCACGACCCCGAAGGGCCGGAATTATGTCTACGACGAGTGGATCAAGGGGTCAACGCCGGAGATGCGCCTGCAGCACCCCGAGTATATGAGCTATCGTTGTCCGACGCACGACAACCCGTATGTACCACGGGAATCGCTCGAGGAGTTTGCCAGGAACCTGCCCGAGAAGGTCTATCGGCAGGAGATTTTAGCTGAGTTCCTTGACGAGTCGGCCGGCGTATTCAGCAACTTCCGGCAGGTCCAGGCCAACACCTGGCTCAATGCCCCAGTGAAGAATGGCTCGTATGTGATGGGCATCGACTGGGCCAAACACGAGAACTACACCGTGTTCACGATTGGGGACCGGACCAGCAAGCACATTGTGCATTTTGAGCGGTTCACGGCGATGGACTGGAACTCCCAGATTGACCGGGCGGTCCGGGTGGCGAAGGCCTGGAACAACGCGCACATCATTATGGACTCGACCGGCGTGGGCGACGTGCCGTATGACATGGTGCGAGCCGTCTATGCGAATTGCGAAGGCTATCAGATCTCGAACAACGCGGCGAAGGTGCCGTTGATTCAGAAGGTGCAGTTGGCCTTTGAGCGTGCTGAACTGCGCATCCCGCAGTTCAACACCAACGCCATCACCCAGCAGATGCAGCGGGAGCTGGAGATGTTTGGCTATGTGATTAGTCCGCAGGGCAAGTTCCTCTACTCGGCGCCCGAGGGGTATCAGGACGACATCGTCATGTCCCTGGCGCTGTGCTGGTGGGTCCTGGGGGCGGAACCCTTCGTGTACCGGTTCAAACAAATCCGAGGTGTGTGATGGCGTTCGATCCTGATTACCCATTCGAGATGACGACGGTGGAACAGTCCGTGGCCGAGGCGTCCATCGAGGATGTGATGGCCGGGACGATCAAAGAAGAGGGCATCCCTCGGGGCCGGGCGCACGAGAAGGAACTGGAGCGGCTGTACACGGTCAGCCCGACCTACGCGGAGCGGAGCGAGCACTGGCGCTTTCTTGCGCAGGCGTATGAGGGTGGGCCGGCGTATATCTCGGAGAAGACCCTGTTCAAGCACGAGCGGGAGCACGAGGATTCGTATAAAGACAGGCTCGCGCGGGCGCACTACTGGAACTACTGCACCAGTTTGAACGACTTCGTGCCGGACTTCATTTTCCGCGATCCGGCCGAGCGATCGGCGGATGAGTCCATCAAGAACGAGTTCAATGCCTTCGTGTTGGACGTGGACCGGATGGGGACGACTCTGCCGCAGTTCATGCGGCGGGTGTCGGAAGAGGCGCGGCTGTATGGCCTCATCTGGATTGCGTGCGACAAGCCGGCGATCCCGGCGGGGACACCAGCCACGACCATGTCGCTCCAGCAGGCACGGGAACAGAACCTGGACAAGCCCTACTGGTACATCGTGCGACGGCCCGAGGTGCTCGATTTCGATGTGGACCAGTTCGGGTCGTACACGTACCTTAAGCGGCTCGTAAGTCGGCGTGAACGCAAGGGTAACGACTGGGTGCTCTTGGACCGCGTGATAGAATGGACGCAGCTTGACGTCCTCACGACGACGATCGACGTGACCGACCCTAAGAAGAAGCGGATCGTCAAACGTGAGCGTCTGAACCACACGTGGCACAAGGTTCCGTTTGTGCCGGTGTTCAATCGCCGGTCGAAGTTCATGTACGACGAGGGAGTGAGCTTCTTGGAAGACATCGCCTACCAGAATCGCGAGGTGTTCAACCTCACGTCTTTGCTAGGGGAGTTCCTCGCGCGGCAATGTTTCAACGTGCTGGTGATGGAGCAGGATACGGCGATTCCGACCCGATCCACGACGGCGGGCGAGATTGGCACGGCGAACGTCCTCGAGATTCCCAAGGGCGTGCAGAACCCGCCCGCATATCTCTCGCCGCCGGTGGACCCTGCGCAGTTTGTGCAGTCGGAGCGGGAAGCGGTCATCCGCGAGATGTACCGGCAGGCGGTGCAGGATGTCGCGAACGAGATCTTCGGAGGCACGAGCGGAGAAGCGCAAAACCAAGCCCTGGGCCGTGCGGTCCCGAACATCGCGCGGCTGGCCGATGAGCTCCAGCTGGCGGAGACCAAGTCGCTCACGCTCTGGGCGGAGATGTCCAACCGCGAGTGGAAGGGCAAGATCTCCTACCGGCGTGACTACAGCATCTCGACCCTGATGGACATGGTCCTGCAGTTGAGCGGGATCCTGAACAACCTCAAGATCCTGCCGCCTCGGTTTATCCGCGAACAGTGGCTGCGGGTCATTCGTGAGTTCGACGGCCGGCTCGATCCCGACGCGATGACGGAGATCGAGAACCAGATCAAGGCTCTGTCGGATGAGGAACTGGTCGATCGGTATATGCCACCCGAGCCGCCGGCCAGCGAGATGATGCCGACGTCGGCGAATCTCATGCAAGGCAAGACGCAAGAAGCGTACGGAACGGACAAGGGCCGTTCGCTCGCCACGGGCGATCGTTCGGCGACCAAGGAAGGGGCGCGGGACGCCCAACGCCGGACGAGTCAGTCGACGGTGCGCGAGCCGGATCGGAAGAACCGCTCCTAACGAGCGGGGCCATGGACTCCCGAACAGGGAGGGAGAATGAGTATGTCAGTAGCCGCAGAGAAGACGCCGGGCGTTCTACCAGACCCTGACGGCGAGGGGGAAGTCACTCAGGCCTCAGACAAGGCGACCGTGGGGGGCATGAGGGTCACGTTGTTTGACGAGAAGCAGCAGCGATGGGTCGAGCATCACGGCGACGAGATGTTCGGCAAGGGGTTCAAGAAGGCCGAAGCCCTGTACGAGAGCAAAACCATGACGCTCGACAGCGAATTGCGGTCGACGAAGGGGGAGCTCGAGACCCTGAAGACGGAATTGCAGGCGGTCAAAGCCGGCAAGCCCGTGACCCAGGCAGGGAAGGACGAACAGCATGCGGAGGTGTCCCGTCTCCAAGCGACGATCGAGGAGATGCAGGGCACCATCAAGACGCTGAAGTCTGACAAAGAAGCGGCCGAAACCCGTGTCCAGCGCGCGACGGAGATCGAGCGAGGCATGACCATCCGGTCGGCATTCCAGCGAGCCATCCCCAAGGGCGTCGAGTTTTTTGACGTCGACGAAGCCCTCGAGCTCGGGCAAAAAGAGGGCAAACTGGAACTGTCGGAGCATGGCACGGTCTTTATCGTGAACCCGCGCACGGGCAACCCGCGCATTGGGGCCGATGGCGACCCGATGACGCTGACGGCGTTCGTCAATGAGATTGTCGCCAAGAAGCCGTACCTCGTGAAGTCGAACCTCGGGTCGGGATCGGGCGGGGGCGAAGCGCGGGAATTGGCCCGCGAAACCAAGCCGCCGAGTCCGGCCGACATGTCGAAGGAGGACTTCGAGGCACTCAAGAACAAGGTCAAGTTGGGGCAGCGGATCGTCTAGCGCCCTGACGCCACATCCACACGGTGCGTGTGCATCGGTGGGACGACAGAAGGAACCGAACTATGTCTTACACCGCAAATCAGATTTCAACCAACACGGAGTGGCAGCGTGTCTATTACGACCGCGTGCTGCTCGAGCGGCTGCTCCCCAACCTCATCTGGACGATGTTCGGCCAGCCCAAGCCGATGCCCCAGAACGAGGGCCAGTCCGTCAACTTCCACGGGTACGAGTCGCTGGCCGTGGCCACGACGGAGCTCACGGAAGGCGTGACCCCGGCGGGCAGCCTGCTCTCGATGATCAACTTCTCGGCGACCCCGAAGCAGTACGGCGACTTCGTGGAGATCACCGACAAGCTCGACATGACGGCGCCGGACCCGGTGCTGACCAACGCGGCTGAGCTCCTGGGCGAGCAGGCGGCGGAGACCATCGACACGCTGGTGCGGGACATCCTCGCGCTCGCGACCAACGTGCAGTATGCCGGCACGGCGAACACGCAGGCCGTCGAAGTGGCGGCGACGGACATTCTGGACGAGATCGAGATCAAGAAGGCGGTGCGCACGATGCACACCAACAAGATCAAGAAGCTCACCCAGATCGTCAACGCGTCGACGGGTGTCGGCACCGTGCCGGTGGCCCCGGCGTTTGTCGGCATCGTCTCGGCGGCGACCCTGTACGACCTGAAGGGGCTGACGGACAAGGGCTGGACGCCGGTCGAAGAGTATGCCTCGACGGGGGCGCTGCTGCCCTACGAAGTGGGCAAGCTCGACGAGGTGCGGTTTGTCATGACGCACAACCCGATCATCGAGACCGGCGCGGGTTCGGATTCGCCGGCGAACGACATCCACCACACGCTCATCTTCGGGCGCGATGCCTACGGCATCATCCAGCTCGCGGGCGTGCAGAACATCATCAAGGGCTTTGGCGCCGGCAACGACCCGTTGAACCAGCGGGCGACGTCAGGCTGGAAGTGCTTCTTCACCACGAAGATCCTCCAGCAGTTGGCGATCCTTCGCGTGGTTCATGGTGTCACGGCGTAGTGACCGGGGCGGGCTGGGAAGCCTGTCCGCCCATTTTGTAAAGGACTGACTCTCATGCCACGGAAATCTCAGCCGACCGTTCTCGATGAGCAGGCGATTGCGGTACAAGACCCGGTCTCGAAGCGTTTCTCGACGCTGGAGGCCAACCGCAACGCCACGATCGCCAAACTGAATGCGGAACCCCGCGTGCCGGTGCATGTCTCGCTGCCGGACGGGATGACGCGCGAAGAGGCGTCGAAGATGGAACGCCCGCCGACGCTCGTGGTCGGGATCAACGGGTACAACATCCTCATCAAGCGCGGGTACACCGTCCACGTGCCTGAGTCGGTCGCCCAGATTGTGCGGCGATCGGAACAGGGCGGATAGGAGTCAGTCATGGCGATCGAACTGGATGCCACGTCGAGCGGGGGCAGCGCGAACACCTACGTCACCGTGGCGGAGGCCGACGCCTACTTCGCGGCCCATTTCAGCCAGGCCAAAACCTCGGCCTGGAGCGGGCTCGAGGCGCACCAAAAGGTGTCTTCGCTGCGGCTGGCCTGTTCGATCATCGAGACCCTGCCGTTCCATGGCGGGAGCGTGGGGCCGGCGGTGTGGGACCAGGCTCTCCAGTTTCCCACGACCGAAGACTACGCCGACAACGCGTATGCCGTGCCACAGGTGGTCAAGGACGCCCAGTGCGAACAGGCCATGTACCTGCTGACGGCGGACGAAGCCTCGATGACGGCCCAGATGCAAGGGATCTGGGAGGAGTCGGTGCAAGCCGGCGATGTCAAGGTGGGGACCGTCTATAGCGGCGGCGGGGTCACGGCCAGCATGGTCGCCCCGCTGTCGTTCCAACTCTTGCGCCCGTATGTGCGCAAGGGGTCTTCCAAGGTGGCACGAGCGTAACCGATGCCAAGCGGAGTCGCCATCCAAGCTCGGATTGAGAAGGCGCTTGCCCAAGTGCAAGCCACGGAGCGACCCGTGGCGATTCGCACGGTGGCCCCTATCATGGGCGACGACGTCTTGCGCATTGGCTATACCGCCGACGTGGTGGACAGGCCTGTGGTGCCACCTCCTGCGGTGCGGCAAGTCACGGCGGCAGAGATTCAGACCTCGGGGGGTCTGCTGCAGCCGGGCGACTACCGCTTTATTTTTGGCGGGTCGGTTGACCGGGACACGCTGAAGCATGGCCAGTTGCTCTACGGCGACGACGTGCTGCAGATTGTTCGGATTGACCCAAGCGTCTATCAGGGGATCGCGGTGGCCGTGCGGGTCATCGCGAGGACTCAGTACCTCGAGGAAGCGCCGGTGCGGACATGAAAGCCTTGCTGGACTCCTTCGTGATGTACCTGAGCACCGAGCTCACCGGCGTGTTGCCGGTGGCCTATCTCCAGTCATTGCCCGGTGCGCCGGATGCGGAACGGCTGGTACTCAATCGGCTCAATGTGCGGGTGCTGGCTCCCAGCGCCACCATGGGCCATCTTGAGGAAGCGCTCCTGAGTCTGGACATCGTCGGGCAGGACGAACGTCAAGTGCTGGGGTGGGTGGCGTCGGTGCAGAACCTGCTGAGGTCGCGCCTGTACACGCCCGAGTTCCAGTACGAACCCGATTCCGCGAACCCCGTGGCCACCGGTGTGAACGTGTACTGGAGCATGGGGGATGTGGATTTCGAGGTGGTGGGGTCATCGCCCAGCATGGTGCAGATGACCTGTACCCTCCCGATTCGACATGCAAGGACGTCGTACAGCTAACGGCTGTATCTCGTTGAGGAAAAACAAGTTATGGCAACCGCGAACAAGTACACGCAACAGACCCCAATTGCCGGTGATTCCATTCGTGCCGTTCTGGCCGACCGCGTCTACGTGACGACGTCCGGGACGGACTACGCGGACCCGGCCGCGAAGCTCGAGGGCGATTCGGAACCTGTCGGTTCACCGGCGTGGGTTGACCTCGGGGTCGTCGCCAACTCGAAGGCGACGCTGACCTACAACAAGGAAGTGAAGTACGTCGAGACCGGCATCGACAAGGTGCGGCGTGCGACCTACCTGACCGGCAAGAACGCGCAGTTGGCGTTCACGCTGGAGCAGTACGACATGACGGTCATCCAGGCCATCTCGGGCCTGACCGAAACCGCCGTTGGGGGCATCGGGTCCAAGATCTTCATCGGCCAGGAAGACATCATCGAGAAGGCCGTGCTCATCGTGTCGACGAACAAGATCGACAACAAAGAGCATCACCTGTTCTCGAAGAAGGCCTATCTGACCTTCCAGGTGGGCGAGACGGACGACTACCGTGTCATGAACGTGACGGCGGAGTTGACCCCGTTCCTGCCGACGACCTCGCCCGTGCAGACGATCGAGGCGCTGTTCGTGCTCTACATCCTCGACTAAGGTCGGGGGGCGTTCACTGAGTCCGGGTTGGGGAACTGGCCCGGACTCCTTTCCTGTCCCTTGGCTGCACACGGTGCAGGGGACGCTTGAGAACCCACCATGAGTGATGCGACGACGACCCCGACGACCCCGAACTTGCCCACGCTGGAACCGGACACGATTATCCATGCGGTGCGCAACGACTATCCCGGGCATGAGTTTGTCTTGGGCGATCGCGTGTTCCCGGTCAAGGACTTGGACTACGACTCGTATGTCGAGTTCATGCGTCTGTCCAAGTCCATTGCCGAGTTGATGCGCGATGCGATGGATCTGTCGGACGGGGGCGACGGCAAGATGGGGCTGAACTTCAACCTGGCGGGGCTGGACATGAACCGGGTCATCGAGGTCGCGGGGAAGGACTTGCCCAAGCTCGTGTTGCTGTGTTGCCGGGCGAGCGACGAGAAGGTGACGGAGAAGGAAGTCAAGCGCTTGGCCAAGCGGCCCCAGGTCTTGTTGGAGGTGGTGCTGATTCAGATCAAGCACAACAAGATGGTCGAAGAGTTTGTCAGTTTTTTTCCACGGATCGCGGGTCGCCTTTCGGACCTGGTGGAGGACACGACCAGCGCACTCGGCGCGTCATCGAGCCCGCCCCTGGCGAGCGCGAGAACCCGCTCCTCGTCGTAGATAGTCTGGCACAGGCGTATCACTGGACCTATCGTGACATCCTGCGCCTGACGCCGCCGCAGTTGGTGATGTTGAACCACGCGGCGTGGTGCAACAAGCGGCGGGTGGACGAGGCGATGAAGCTGAAGGATGAGGCGGAGAAAGGTCACCCGGCAGCTGTGCGGTCCCCGAGTTCTGAGATCGTCTGGGGCGGGAAGCGCTTCGACGAGCTCACCAGCGAAGAGATGGCAGCCTATTATGCGTCGGGGGCTTGATGGCGAAGAAGAGCGGCGTCGTCATTGTCAAGTCCCTGATCCGGGATGACCTCCGTCAGCGCCTCGATGAATTACGCGGCGGGTCGACGATCTCCGGAGCGTTGACGATCACCAAGGGCCATGACTACTGGTGGTTTCTGGAATACGGCACGGCCACGCTGATTGACCAGAAACGTGTCCTTGGTGAGGGCCTCTTGCGCCGGCCACCGTCGGTATTGAGGCATCCTGGGCCGGGCGGGAAATCGGCCCCGTATCCTATCAAGCCGAATGCTCGGTTGCGGGCGTTACGAGCCAAGGTACAGGGCGGGCAGGCGCTGGGGCGCGCCAAGTACTGGCTGTTCTTTTTCTTCCGTAAATCTATCGAGTCTCGGTCGTCACTGGAGCACGGGTGGAACTTTGCCAAGGTGGTGTACCACCAGGGCATTGCGCCACGGGCGCCGGTGCGGAAATCGCTCTGGGAATTTCGCAAGAACTTCCGCCTGCGGTTGATGAACTTGGCGCGGCGGCGAACCCCACCCAGCCGTCAGGTGATTGTCGATGTGTTGAATGTGGAGTTGCTGAGGCTGACGGGTGCGGTCCGAGCACGCACGCCGGAATCCGTGCCGGATCCGCCTCCGCCGCCCGGAAAAATCGCGCCCACGCCACGTCGTCCAGCCCAAGACCATCTGGCGGACGCGTGGGGCGTCTCGCTCGCGAAGTAGCAGGATCCTATGGCTGACGAAACCCCTGGTAGCGGTATTGGGTCGAGCGACGTCTATCGCGTCGCGTTGGATATCGACCCGTTTGTGAAGGCCCTGCATGCCGGGCTAAGAGCCTACACCGAATTCCAGCAGTCGGTGCAGGGGATGTCTCTGCGCGTGCGCATCGAGGGGACGCAGTTCAAGGCCCTCACGGACGCGTTAGGACAAATCACGGCGGCGTTCGATACGATCTCGGTGGCGGCGACACGCGGGATGGGCGGGGCCGTGAAGACCGTTCGTCGGGGCGCGGCCCAAATGATCGACGGCATGACGGAGGAGCTGGAGGAGGGGGTTCAGCAGGCGGCGGTCGTGGGCACCGAGACGGGGGTGGCGTATACGCGGGCGATGAACGCCGCCGTCGATCCGTCTGGGCGTGGCTGGGCGAATATCCGATCGGCGCTCAAGCGTGCGTTGCATGTCGACATCGATTTCGTCCGCGACAACAAGGTCTTGGCCGAGCTCGACAAGTTCACGCGGGATCTCCAGAAACGGGAAGACAAGCTCCGGACCGCACAGTCTCGTGGGCGCCTAGCTGGGAAATCTATCCCCGGGTTTAGTGCCGAGGACCAGATCTCCCTCTTCGGGTTCAAGTACGAAACCGTGAAGGGGCCGCCCGCTGCGAAGTCTGCGCGTGTCGCGGTCGGTGACCTGCAACCTCCGCTGCGAGTACTGGTCCCCTTTGTCGATCCTGCCCGGAAGGCGGCAATTCAGGGGCGCTACAAGGATCTGGAAGATGTCCTGAAAGCCGAAGAGGCCGAACATCGTCGGATTGTGACGGCGGGCAAGCGCTACGAGACGATGCTCGGGCAGGCACAGGCAGCGGTGGACAAGATGCGGGCTCGGGCGCCCAAAGGGACGACGGTCTTGGGTCCCGAGGCGTTCATTACAAAGCCTGGCGACGACATCACGAAGGCGAAGCTCAACAAGGATTACATCAAGGCTGAGACGAAGCGGATCAATGCCGCCGCGCTTGCGGAACAAACCACCGAAGAGGGCCGGACTGCGCTGAAGCGGCTCATCCGGCGGCAAGACGCGTGGGAACGCGCGTTGGCGACGATGCCCGCCGAGACACGTCAAGCGATCTTGGCGAAGATCCGCAATCTCGAGTTCTACAAGCTCCCAGGCGGCGGGAAGGCCTGGGACATGCGGTTGGTGGACCAGGTCAACGCGGAGATTCGCCAGGCGGCGACGGCGTTTCGGGAGTCTCAGGGCGTGCAGCGGGCGACGAATAGGGCGTATGCCAGTGAGGCCTCGAAACTGACCGTTGCGCAGGCCAACCTGCGGGCGCAGATCGAGAAGGCGGGGGCGGACTACGCCCAGTTCATGCGCAGCCCCGCGATGCGTGCTGTGGTGGCGGCACGGCCCAATCCGACGCTCCCGCTTGAACAGAATCTCATCGACAGTGATGTTTATCGGCAGAAATTCCAGCAGGTTGCGGATCAGCAACTTGAAGTGGAGAAGGCGCATACGCGGGCGATTGCGGATGCCACAAAGACGCGGCAGGCGGCGGCCACGAAAGACCTGCGTGACCAAGCGAAGGTTAACAACGATTACGAGAAGGAAGTAGCAAAGGCGGCCCTCGCCCAGCGTGCGCTCAATCGTAAGATTGCGTTGGCAAAGGTGGATCCCGCCACGTTGGCGGCTCGTCCAGCCATGCAGGCGATCTTGGGGCAACAGCCAGGACGGGATCTCGGCGATTCTCTGTTGTACGCCAACTACCGCAAGGAATATGCCCAAGCGGTGATGGGTGAAATCAGGACGATTGAGCGGGAGGAGGCGGAGCGTAAGGCCGCGATGCTAGCACGGCGGCGGCTTATGACTGCCGAGGCAAAGGCGGCATGGATTGTTGAGCAGTACGGGGAGTCGGTCAAGCGCGTGAAATTCTCTGGGGCGATTCGCGGGGGGATGCTGACCTCGCCCACGCAGATTTTATCGGGCGGAGGGCCAGGCGAGCCTCCTCCGGTGGTTGATGATGTCAAGGTGCAACGGTATCGCAAGGCCCTTGCGGATACCTTGCGCGACGAGCGGAATATCACGCGCGAACGGAAACTCGCCACGCGCGAGTCAGAGCGGGCCTACCAGGTGCAGAAGGGCATGGGCATGGCCGTTGCGGAGACAGCCTTCCGCATGGGCAAGTGGCTCGTGTTCTACCGGTTGGTGCGCGACGCGATGATGCTGATTGAGGGAGGGATTCGGGCGGTCGTCCGGGCTGGCTTAGAGTACACCAAACAACTCGAACTGCAGCAACTGGGCGTGCAGGCGACCATGGCCGAGCACTACAAGGTCGTCAACGCGCAGGGCGAGGAGCTCGAAGGCGCCCAGAAACTGATTGCCCTACGTACGACGGCGACTGAACAGTGGATGCAGTTGCAGAGCGCGGCGCTGGCTGTGGTTGGGCAGACGCAAGATCTGATGATGATTTATGCCGGGATCTTGCCCTATGCCAGCCGGCTCAATAAAGAGATTAGCGACGTCCAGGAGATGACGAAGGCGGCGGCCGTTGCAGCGTCCCTCATGGATATTTCGTTTAATGACGCCCGAACCGCGATGGTGTCGATGCTGCAGGGACGGTGGCTGGCGAGGAACCGGCTCGTTACGTTGTTGGGGATCAGCCGCGAGGAACTGACGGCGCTCAAGGGCACGCCAGAGTTGTTTGACCGTATCAATGGAGCCCTGCGTCCCTTCTTGGGGTTGGCGGATCGCGCGCAGGGCACCTTGGGCGCCATGCTCGAGACGTTCAAGGAGTTCGTCGGCATCATCGGCGCGGAGCTCGAGGCGCCCTTTATTGCCCTTTTCAAGAACATGACGAGGGGCTTACAGCAAGCGCTCTTCGACACACAGGGCGGCATGCTGAAGGTGAGTGCGCCGGTCAAGGCTGAGTTCTACATCCTGCGGACGGTCTTCACGGAGATGCTCGAGCCCCTGCGGACGTTTGCGCGACAGCTCGCGACGGACGGCCCTCGCAATATCAACCGGTATATCTCAGCCTTGCGGACGTTGGTGTCGCTGTTTGTGGAGCTGGCGAAGGCGGCGGTGGCACTGACGACGTCGGTTGGGAAATTTGTGGCCGAGCATCAGGGCACCCTACGTATTGTGGCACAGGTCGGGGCTTGGCTGATGCTAGCGGGGGCACTCAAGGCCGTGCATCAGTGGATGACCAAGACGGCCATGGCCGGCAAGACGATGACGTCGCAGGTCTTCCTTCCATGGACGCGTTCAGGCCGTGCAATTGGTTCAGAGGCGGTTGGGAAGGAAGTTCTCGCCAAAGGCGGTGGCGAGACGGCCGCTGCGGCGGCGACGGGGGCCTATCTTGCTCGCGCCAATACCACGGCAGGCAAACTCGCCATAAGTTTAGGCGCGGTCTGGCGGTGGGGCACGATGGTCGCATACGGGATTGGGTGGATGGCGCTCATCGTTGTCATTAGTAAGGTCATTGACAAGGTCATGGCCTATAAAGACGCGATGATTCGGGCTGATGAGGCTAATAGGAAATTCAAGCGAGGGGATCCGTGGGGAGCCTTGGCCGACCGGGAAACGGATCGGTTCAGTCCGAAGATCCAGACGGCGGTCCAGGCGCAGCGGAGTGATTTCGAAAAGTCTCTCGCCTCGATGGAGACCTTGGCGGCCTCTCGCGGCGTGAGCTTTAAGACGGCGGAGGAGGATTACCGGACCTATAAGGACTACCAGAACGTCATTCTTCGGCAGATCACCGACGAAGAGAAGTACGTCAACGCCCTGGTTAAGAAGTACGGCGACCTCGCGAAAGACCGAAAGACGAACGCGGCGGAGATGACGAAGCTCCAGGCCGAGCAGCAGGCGGGGCTCGCGAGAAACGTCGAACGTCAGAAGCAGGTAGCCCAGATCGAAGAGCGTCTCTCGGCAATCGCCGGGGTCGTCAACGAGCGCGCCTCGTTCTACGCCAAGATCACACAGGATGCCAATATCCTCATTGGCGATATTGAGCGCGAACTCGCCGAGCGCACGAAGGAAGCTGGGGCTGGCCCAGTGTCGGTGGAGCAGTGGCGTCGGACACGAGCCGGCGAGCGCGTACATGAACCCGCTCGGGAAACGCGAGGTCCTGTTGACGATATCCTGAAGCTAACGACGACGCCGCAACTTCGGGAGCAACTCGCCCTGTTGAAAAAGATGCGGGGGGAAGCAGGCGGGTATGTTCAGGCCATGGTGGGGCTTGAGGGCGTCTTTGCGTCGATCAACAAGAACAAGATCCTTCCAGTGCCCGGCAGCACTGACGATGACGGGAAGGGTTGGACGTCGCAGTACGAGGAGCAATTACAGGACTATCGGGCCGAAGCCGAGGCCGAGATTGCGGCCCAACAGCGACGCGTCAAGACCCAGGAAATTACCGAGACGGATTTTGCAGAATTTGTGGCCCAGAAGCGCCAGGAGATGTCAGAGGCCACGCGGTGGTATCGCCTGATTGAGCAGGCGGATATCGTGCAGGCGTACAAGGATAAGCGGCTTGAGGAAGAGCAATACCAAGAGCAGATCACACAGTCGTGGAAAAAGGCCAGAGCCGAACAGCGCGAAGATCTCGGGAAAACAGCAGACGCCGAGACCGACGTCCTCGTCGAACGGAACAAGTGGGCTGAACGCTATATCCAGACGATGGAAGACGTTGGGGCGACGCTCAAAGCTCAAGGCGACGAGGTCGAGGCGTTTGACCTTAAGCTAAAGAAACAACTGCACGATCTCGAGGTTCTTCGCAAAGATGCCCAGAGCGGGGTCTTCGGTGACGAGCAACGCCGGAAGGTTGATGCGGGAACCGAGAAACTGCTGAAGGTCGCGCCGTTCGAGCGTGAAGTCTTGCGGTTGACCCAGTTGATGCGAGGCCTCGATGACGCCCTGAAGGTCAACGGGGAGAGTATCACTCGTCTCGCGACTGAGTTCGAGGCGGGGACGGTCGCTGTCTCGACCTATGCCGGGCGAATGGCCGAGCTCCGTGATGAGCGCTTGAGTCTCCTGTTGAAGAAACAGGCCGACCTGGTGAAGCAGTTGGCGGCGGTCCAGGCGGCGGCGTCGGGCAAGGGACCAGGGTTCCTTCCCGACCCAGAAAAGCTCGCGCAAATCCGAGCGGAGTTGCTTCTCTTGGCTCTGGAGGAACGCGAGATCCGGTCTGGCGCGAAAGCGGTGGAACTTGCCTTCCGAGCGTGGGGAACCGCGCTCTCGTCCGTCCAAGCGGCGATGGGGATGGTGGTGGATGCGTGGCGAGTCTTGGGCCATATTCCTGATGACCTGAGCCGGGTCATTGGCGGCGTGCGGGGCATGTTCGAGGGGCTGCAGCGTTTTTCGGCGATGACGAACGATATCCGGCAGTTTATGGGTGCGTGGAAGACGATGGTCGATGCGGTCAAGCGCGCGGGGTCGCTCGGGTCACAGATCAAAACCTTCTTCCAGATGCTGTCGGGGTGGAAGGGGAACAAGCCGTCTGAGGACGCCAAAAAGCGTATTGAAGAACTCAGCACGATGCAGTCGGCGGCGGCAGAAGGGGACATCAAACTTCGCGATGCGATTGGGGCGCCGATGCCTGCGCCGGATATCGAGGCGCTGCGCCGTAAGTACGAAGAAATCATCGCGATTCATAAAGAGGTGGCCGAGGGGGCGAAGGAGGTCGGCGAGGCCGTCAGGACCGGCGCTTCCACGGCTGGGCCGATAAGCCGTCTGTCCGCGTCACAAGCCAAAGCCCTCGATCTCAACCGGCAGGCACAGACGATGACGCCCGCGTCCAGTCCGATGGCGGCACCCGTCGCGGCGAGTACGGCGGCACTGGAACAGATGTCGGGCGCGATTGCGTCCACGGTAGCGGCGTCTATTGCCACGTTGAGTAAACCCTTTGAGGACGCGATCCAACGGGCGGCAGCCGCGAACACGCTTGACCCGGCGCTGATTCGGGCGATCATCAACCGAGAGTCTGGATTCAATCCGGCGGCGAAGGGGCAACTGGACGAAGTTGGGCTGATGCAGTTGCGGCCGGGTACGGCTGCGGACATGGGGGTCTCGGACCGATCAAATTCCGAAGAGAACATCGCGGGTGGCACGAAATATCTCCGGCAACTGCTCGACGAGTTTAAGACCCTGCGGGCGGCACTGATCGCCTTTAACTGGGGACCTGGGAATCTGCGGAAGGCTGGTGGAGATATCTCCAAAGCGCCGGCCTCGTCTCGTCAGTATGCGGATGACATCCTGGGCATGGCGAAGGCCCAAGGCCCGGTTGAGGTGGCGGCGATTCTAAAGCCTGAGCCACTGGCCGAACAGGAGCCGGTCGAAGTCTCGGTCATCCCGGTCGTCAAGCCGATGGCGAGCCACAAGCCGATCGAGCCGGTCGAGATGGCGATCATCCCGGTCGTCAAGCCGATGGCGAGCCACAAGCCGATCGAGCCGGTCGAGATGGCGATCATCCCGGTCGTCAAGCCGATGGCGAGCCACAAGCCGATCGAGCCGGTCGAGGTCTCGGTCGTTCCGAAGGCCGAGCCGGATCTGTTCCAGCGTGTCCACGACGGGCTTGAGTCGTACCTGAATGCGCAGAAGCCGGTCGGCCTCTCAGTCATCCCGAAGGTGGACTTTGAGGCTCTCAAGGGCTTGCCCCCGTCCGAGTTCCCGGCGATTCCAAAGATCGACTTCTCAGCCACGATGAAGTTGCCTCCGGTGGAGTTCCCGGCCATTCCTGTCGTGCAGAAATGGGCGACAACGCCGGAGCCGTTCGCGAGTTCTGCCGAGACTGACGCGCTGATGGCGTCACTGACGGGGCTGGATCAGGCTCAGCAGGCGGTGACACAGGGCGCCGCCCAGGTGCAGCAGGGCTTGTCGGCGATCGTCCCGCCCACGCTGACGAAAGACATTCAGACGGCTGCGACGGCCTTTGATAGCTTGATGGTGGTGTTTGGCAAGTCCGGCGGGGCTACGGCACTGCTGGGTGGGCTGCTGAAGCAGGTCATGACGTTCAAGGAGGTCGGCAAGGGGGCCGGCGACCTCTTCTCTGGCTTGTTCAAGCCCAAGCAGCCGGCGCTGGTGTCCACCGCCATCAGCGAGTTTATGAGCCTGCCGTCGGCGACGGGGAGTGTGGCTGAGGGGGCGACCAAGAGTGTGACCTCTGCGGCGTCGAAGTTTATGTCAGCGCTCCCCATGATCGGGGCTGGCATCGGCGTGGCTATTGGGATCTTCTCGGCGATGTTCCAGAAGAACGTCGAGAAGATCAAGAAGTCCATCGAAGCGGGGATGAAGACGGTCAAGGAGGCGATGGAGGATGGCACGATGACGCTGGGGGAGGGGCTGGCGGAGATCGAGCGTCAGCGGCAGGCGGCGATTGCCCAGTATTCCAAGAGCAAGGCGGGCCGGAAGGCGTTGAAAGACCTGTTGCCGCAATTTGACGACGAAATTCATGCGCTCGAGCAACGGATTGAGCAAGTGCGAAAGAGTTTCCAGGACACCTTGGCGTCCCGGCAGGCGGGGACGGGGAGTTTCGCGGACTTCTGGCGGGAACTGAAAGAGTTCGAGAAACTCGCCGCAGAGTATCTGGCGACGTTTGTGGTGAACAGCGACAAGTGGCTGGCGGCGTCGAAAGAGGTCAACGATTACTATCAGTTGCTGTTACAGGAAGCGCGTGCGCGATTCGAGGGTCAACTCCTCGGGTTTGAAGAGGAGGCGTTGTCCGCGCAAGAGCGCGTCTTGGATCTGCAGGAGGAGCAAGTCTCGCTGGGGAAGCAGCTGAACGATCTCGCAAAGCAGCGTCTCTCGCTGATCAAGGAAGAGAAAGGTCTCCAGAAGGATCTGAAGGATCTTGACAAGGACAAGGCGGATCTTGAGAAGGACAAAGTCCGGCTCCAAGAGGACCTTGCGGAGGCGGCGAAGGATCTCGACGCGGCGCGGCTGGAACGGGCGGAACGACTCTTTGCGATCGAAAAACAGATTCGGGATTTGTTGGTCGAAGCGGCGCAAAGCGAGGCCGAGATTCGTCGTCGGGGGATTCTCGAGGCTCAGCTCTCTGTGGCCGAACAAAAGGCGACGGAGATTTCCAAACTGCGTGGGGACACGGCGGTTCAGCTTGACGACTTGCGGAAGGAAAAGGCCAAGATTGCGTCTGATCGGAGCGCGGAGGAAGCGTACCAAGATCGGCTGGATAGGGCCAAAGAAGAACAGGAGGCGTTGGCCGAGAACCTGGTGAAGTTGGACGAGCGCCGCCAGGAGTTGATGGACCAATTGGCGGAGTTCCAGGAGCGGTTTAACGAACTGGCCTATAACGAGGACCAGGTGCGCGCGCAGCAGGCGCTGAACGACGTTCGTCTGAGGTTTGCTCGACAAGTGGCGGGGATTGAGGCGGAGATCACCGGCAATATCCACAGCCGGATCGACATCGAGACCCGGCGCGGACAGATTGCCGTTGACAATGCCAACCGTCAAGTCGCGGCGTGGCGTGAAGTGAAATCCCTCCTCGATAGCATTATCTACAAAGCGGACAAGTGGGTGTTTGAGCCGCCGGAAGGCTTCCCGGTCATCAGGATCCAAGTAGGCGACATCAACATCGACAACAGCTCCACTTCCACCTCCACCACCACGACTGGTGGGACATGGCCTATCCCGCCGATTATTGTGCCGCCGAACAATCCCGATGGGCCACCACGTCCTCGAGATCCAAGGCGCGGAGGGATTGAGATCTAACCATGAGAACCACAGGACGATCACGGCGTCGGGCGTCGGCGTTGCGGGCGCGGTTGATGCATCGTCGGCCCGCGCGTGGGGCGGCGAGCCCCAAGATGCGTCACAATCGGCCGCGCAAGAATCCGTTCAGACAGAAGCGGAGCGGATAATGGACATCCCGGTCGAGTGGATTGACGTCGGGTCGCGGATCACGGTGGTGGGGGTGTTGATTGCGAATATCTACATCATTGTCAATGGGATCCTCAACAAGAAGGTCGTGCCGTGGTGGGTGTTCGAGGATCTGCAGCACGACCGGGACCGGCTGCGCATCGAGAACGATACCCTGCGTGGCTTAGCGACGCGGGCACAGAGTGTCGCCGACCGGGCCATCACCGTGATCGAACGCACCCCGGCGGGGGGGGGGTGACATGAAAGGATGGCGCAGCATGCGTGAAGCGTTACGTCAACGGTGGTGGGGTGAGCGCACTCACCGACCACGCGAGATGTCCACGGACGTATTGCCTTTCGATGTCGAGGGGTTTGAGGAGCGTCTTGTGGCAACGGAGCGTCGGATGCAGGCGGAAGAACGCCGGCTACGCATCCTGGCGTTAGAAGGTGAGATTCCCAGAGGACACGTGCATGACAGGACCTGAGGCTCTTGAATTGGTGTTGGTGACGACCGGTGCGGTTACGACTGCCGGCGCCACATCGAGTCTCATCCAGAGTTGGCTGGACCGTGCCACGTTGCTGCGCAGTGGTCACAACGGGATTCGGCATTTGGTGGTGATAACGCGCATGGTCCGAGACCTCGGCAGGCTCCTGGCGGCGCTGATTATTTCCGGGGCGGGGTTCTGGTGTTTGGCGCTCCCAGACGACATGGACACGGCCGCGTTGGTGCTGAAGCATGCGCTGATGTTCACGGGCTGGATTCTGCTCGCGTCGGTGTTCACGGACTGGCAATCACGTCGGCATATTGAAGAGATGCTGGACCGTGTTGAACGAGAGGAACGCGTGTGAGTGTCACGCTCTGGATTGACAATCACGACGGGCTCGGGTTCGTCGACTATTCGAAGTTCTGGACTGACGTGGTGGGCTTCACGTCGGCCCGGAAGAACGAGCCGGTCCTGTTTGACCTGAACCTGTTCCCGGTTGACGACCAGCCGGGGTGGGTCACGCCGACGCGCGGGGCCTACATCAAGGTTGAGGACGCGAATTTTCTCGCACGGGACGTCGGCATCACCGACGGCGTGATCTACACGGGGTACCTGACCGACGACCCGAACCCGGCGTTGCTGGGATCCAAGGGCGGGCAGACGGTGTGGGGCTATCAGGCCAAAGCGACGTCTGACGACTATCTACTCAACCTGCGGTACTGTCCCATCAAGGTCTACGTCAACAAGACCCACGGGGAGATCCTGCGCGACCTCGCCGAGATGCTCGTGCCCACGGCGAGTCCCGTGGTGTTGGACTATGCCGGGATCCAGTCGGGGGGGACCGAACTTCTCTACCAGGTCGATCCCCGGAAGAAGTGGGGCGAGATTGCCCAGCAGTTCGCGGAGGTGGACGGGTATGTCTACTTCGCGATGGAGGGGTGTGTCTTCTACCAGCCGGAGGAGTCGCCCTGGAGCGCCTCGCCGTTCGTGCAGAACGCGCATTTAGAGGTCTCGCTCGACGACCCGCGCTTTCTGGCCGCCAACCTGAGACTCGACAAGAAGTCGACCACGATCGTGAACGACGTGACGGTGGTGGGGCTGGACGAGCCCCGATCGCCCGTGCGCGAGTGTTTCTTGTCAGACGGGTATAAGGGCGAGCATCGTCTGCGGAAGGTGCCCTACGGGGTGACCGAACAGGTCTTCCTCACGGAAGACTTTACCTCGGACTCGATCAATGCGACGACCTGGCTGGAGGAGGACGACCCGAATCTCGATTACATCCAAGCCACGCAGGGGGCGCTGAACATTGTCGGCGGGTCTGGGGTGTATGGCGGGGCCTATCTCATCTCGAGGAAAGGGATTGAACTCTGGGGCCTGATTGAAACACGGGACGGGGAACTCTACTTTCCGCCCTCGCCGTCTGGGCAGGGGTTCTTGGGGGGCCTGTACACGTCAGCGGTGCCGCTGCCGGCCGATCTCTGGGCAGGCTGGCAGGTGAACGCCACCAATGCGGCGAACATCATCCTGACCCCGTATGGGCCGGCTGGGGCGATCGGATCAGGGATCGTTCTGAAGGCGACGGACCACAACTACATTCTGCGCAAGCAGATCCTCGTGGACCGGCTGCCCGCGATGACCGCGCGGCGAGCGCCGTATCCTGCAGGGCTGGTCGACCCCTACTTCCGAGACATTCCGACGGCGGGCGGGGTGGTCATTGCCTATTCGGTCGAGGACATCGACTGGACGGATCCCAGCAGTGTCGTCAAGACGACGCGGGTGGTGGCCACCTACCAGGCGGACATTACCCCGGCGACGCCACAGATTGCGCTCTATTCCCCCATCTCCAGCCTCGACCTGCACAGTGTGCTGAACTTCGTCGAGGTCAAGCGCCCGTCGCAGGTCTATGTGACGGTGGACGGGGTGCCGATTCGGGTGGGGAGTTATCTGGACGGGGGCCGGTGCGCGATTGTCGAGGAGGGGGAACAGGCGAAGCTTGCGTGGTATGCCGTGCCAGGGGCGACCGGGACGATTGACTCCTACTACCAAGGCATGCTGGACGACCAGCCCATGCACTACTACCGGTTCAACGGGGCTGATGCGACGTCCATCGACGAGGGGCCACTGGCGGTCAGTTTGACGAAGGTGGGGACGGTCGACAGTCTCGCCGGCGGGGTGCCTGACGAGCCCACCGACGGGGCGATCAGCTTTTCCGGGGCCGGGCGGTACGACGCGACGGCGGCGATGCGGGTCGGGATGGGGACCGGGTTAGTCGGGGATGTCCAGACGGTCCAGGCCTTCACGATTGAGTGTTTGGTCAATACGGCGAACGCGGACAACCGGACCCCGATTTTCGATTGCCGGAACGGCACGCTGGGGGTGGCGCTCTATCTCATGTCTGGCACCCCGAAACTCCAACTCCTGCCGGGGTCTGGGGCGGCGCATACGTTGGCGGCCAGTCAGGTGGTGAATAGCGGCACGTGGCGTCATGTGGCCTTTACCGTGTCCGGGGTGGTCGGGTCGGCGCTGTCGGCGAAGGTCTACATTGACGGGTTGCTCGACGCGTTCGTGGGTGACTTTGGCTGGTTCTCGGGCTGGTCGACGGCGCTGTATCTCCCCGGATCGTTTGGCTACTCACTCATGGCCCTGGAGCCGGGGGATCTGGCGAATGTCTACGGCGCGTGTGGGTTGGACGAGTTTGCGATCTATGCCGGCGAACTCTCGTCGTCCCAGATTGCCGAGCATGCGAAGCGGGGCAAGCAGGAGATGCCGGCGGTGACGGTTCCCCCGCAGGGGGCCGAAATTGCCGTGGCGTACCGGGAGCGGGCCAAGGCGCGGGCGCGGGTGCAGTCGCCCCTCTCGATCGCGGACGAAGCCCAGAAGTTTGGCGACGACGGTCTCCGGCAGCGCATCGTGGGGGAGAGCGATGTCACCCCGCCCCCGCGCACGTCTGAGGAGTGCCTGGAGGTGGCGCGGGCCATCTTGGCCGACAGTTCGCCGGGGTGGGTGGGCTCCTACACCGTGGTGGCGCTCGAGCATAGCCCCACCGAACTGGTCCTGATGCCCCGTCCGGGCGATCGGGTGCAGGTCGTGTTTGATGTCGCCGGGGACCCGGTGGACATCGCGATGCCCATCACGAACGTCTCGGCGGTCTTCGAGGGGGTCGGGGCGTACAGTTACGCGTTGGAGTTTGGCGATGTGAACCGGCTGGACATCGTCACGCGCGAACTGTATCGGCTGCGGAAGTCGTCCCTGCTGGAGGCCAAGCTCGACGACATCACCATCTTCGAGGACGACACGGTTGAGGGCGTGTACCCGCCGACGGACCTGCCCGATCCGGCGGTGGTCAGCATCACGGAAACCTCGGTGACGGTCACGTTCGGGGCGAGTCTGCCGGCGGGCGTCAGCGGGGTGGAGATTCGCCGGTCGGATTCCGGGTGGGGGAGCGACGGCTTTCTGTCGCGGACGGCCAGCGCCACGATGGGGCTCACGCGGGCGGAGGAAGACCAGACCTGGTACTTCAAGAGTTACATCGACGGGACGCCCCGACGGTTTGCGGAACGGGCCGCGCTGGTGCGGGTCACGTACCCGCTCGCGAACACCATCATCCTGTCAGGGATTGACGGCGACATCAGTTCGACCCGGTGTCGGGTGCGGGTGCCGTATCCGAAGGCGACGAGTTTTGCTGGGATCCAAGTGCGGTTCACCTCCGCGTCTGGCCAGATCGTGTACGAGGGCGACGGGGTCAACACGCGCAAGCGCATGTCCACGCTCACGTGTCTGATTGAGGACGGGCGGTTTGTCGTCGACGTGCCGAACCCGCTGGCGCTGACCTCGATGACGTTCTGGCTGTGCGCCTACAACCTCCGGAACGCGTATGGGCCAGGCACCACGGCCATCATCGACACCATCGCGACCGAGATGGTGTGGGACCCGATCACGGGCACGTGGGTGCTGGTCGGGCCTGGTGGGACCGGGATGGGCGTGCCGACGTCCATGCCGTCGCAGCGGTTCCTGGGCCGGAACTCGGCTGGCACGGGCGGGGTCGAGATTCTGACGTGTGACACGGCGAAGACGATGCTGAAGATCCCGACCATCATCTATCTGGGCGGGTCCCGCTTCCACGCGGTTCGGATGCCGGAGTAGCGATGGCCACGTGGTTGGACATGCAGTTCTCGCGGGGCAATGCGGATATTGGCGAGGACTATTGGTATCACGTTCCCACCCCGGCTTGGTATCCAAATGCACTATATCCCGAGATTGTGAGTGGGAGCTACTCTGTCCACACCTACATTACGGACGGATGGCTGCTTCCGACAGATCCAAACCTTGCTGCTTCAGGTGGAGAGATTGACGTAGTCGTCACAGGGCACCATATCCCGTGGAGTCCTGATTGGGATGCGCATGAACCGGAGTGCTGGACAACCAACGGACCTCGAGACCGTTTATTTCTTGAGGCTGGCGTGCGTTTTGACCATGCATGGGTCGAAGCCTACCGTGCAAAATATCCCCGCCTCGATCCCGGCCAAGACCTGTTGTGGTGTGGTGGTTCGTTCTTAGGTGAGTGGAGAGAG
>Ga0315284_10002198_pt1 | contig 28001 bp, 34 predicted proteins | sample YL17G09_16_MG_FD_203696 | JGI IMG/M metagenome (GOLD analysis project Ga0315284, IMG submission 203696) | Sediment microbial communities from Yellowstone Lake, YNP, Wyoming, USA - YL17G09_16 | ecosystem: Environmental > Aquatic > Freshwater > Lake > Sediment | place: USA: Wyoming | collected...
CTACCTCACGCCTCCCGCCACCGAATTCGTCTACCTCACCGGCATCAGCTCGGTATAGGTCCGATATGCCAGATCCGACCAATCCGACCTATTCCGAACTCTCCGGTGTCTTCTCCGCCCAGGGCGCTCTCTCTGCCAACCCTCCGGTCGACGTCCAGATTCCCGCCGACCTCCTCGCCCGGGTCAAGATCGTAGACCCCGAGCCCTTCCTGGTCTCGGGCATGATCGCCAAGGCCGGGACCCGGTTGCCGGTGATGATGGCAGGGAAGAGCGGCAAGCCCGAGCGCGTAGAGGTGCTCTTCACTAGAGGATTCCTTGCCGACCTCTCCGGACAGGTGCCGGTCGTCCAGCATCCCGAGCACCTCGACCCGCAGCGCAGCGCTCACGCTCGCCGCGCGAACACGAGCTACATGCTCGCCGCCGCGCTCACCGCGGACGGCAACGAACTCTGGGGCAAAGCCTGGATTCCCGCGAGCCAGGTCGAGATGATTGCCGAGGTGCGCAACGGCCTCGCCGTCAACCTCCCGCCCGCCTGGAGCATCGAAGGCCCGAGCGCCTTCATCCGTGCCGGCGACGACTGGGTCCCCAAGCCCGGCAGCGCCAGGCTACTGTCCATCGACTGGGTCGAAACCGGTCGCCCTGCGGTCCCCGGCGCCGGCCCAACGCAAATCGTTTCTGCGCAGAATCCCCTAACCCCCTCCAAGGAGGAACCCATGACCGAAGCAGACCGGGTGGCGGTAATCGCCGCCCTGACGCTGAAGGAGCTGCAGGACGGCCGTCCGGACCTGGTCAGCTCCCTCCTCAGCGCGCAGGCCGGGAGCGAGAAGCTCACGGCCCTCGAGGACGAGAACAAGAAGCTCAAGACGCAGGTCGCGGGCTTCGAGCAGGCCACCCTCACGGCCCAGCTCACCGAGAAGCGGACGACGCTCCTCTCGGCCGTGAAGGACGACGCGCTCCGCAACGTCGCGGACGGCCTCCTGACCGGCCAGACCGTGGCCGAGCTCGACGCCAACTGGCCCGGCGTCCAGGAGCGCATCAAGCCGCTCATCAAGCCGATGCCTGCCATCCCCGGCGCATCGGACCCGGCCACCGGCAAGCCCGCGAAAGGCCTGAATTTCTAGTGAGCTTCCGCGATAGGTCCGATATGTCCTATCCGTCCGATCGGTCCTATCCCGCTCACAAGGAGAAATAATGCAGAACCGCGAAGTCCAATCCTTCCCGACCCAGAACTACGAAGTCACGGTCGCGGTCGCCCACGCGGCCGGCGACATGTGCCTCGAGGGCGGCCGCTATGGCCGCATCGTCGACACGGCGCTCATCTCCACGGCGCAGATGATGAGCTGCCGTGGCGTCTTCGAGTGCGCCAAGACCACCAAGGCCAACACCTGGAACGACCGCCAGGAACTCGAAGCCGTGGTGAACGGAACCACCAAGAACTTCACCCTGAAGGCGCGCGACAACGGTCCGTGCGTCGCCGAGGCCATCGGCCCCACGACGGCCAACGACGACTTCTGCGTCTTCGAGTTCACGCCCGAGAAGAACTAACCAGGAGCATCCATGAAACGCTTTTCAGCCTTTCAGCTTTTCAGCTTCCTCCTTGTCCTCGTGACCCTCGCGGTGGCCGTCACCGCGGTCACCCCGGCCAAGGTCAACCTGCCGAAGTCGACCGTCATCTACTTCGGCCACAGCCGCTTTCTGCTGACCCACGTCGCCGACACGCTGGTCTGGTCCTCGGCGCGCAAGTTCGTGGACAGCACGAACTACTACTGCGAGATCTTCGTCAGCGGCCGGACCACCAGCGGCGTCCTCAGTGCGAAGCCCCTAAACGACTCGAGCATCATTGTGACGAGTACTGTCGCCGCTGATTCGGCGTTCAGCTACTACTATCAGGCGCTGCTCCAGGCAAAGTGAGGTAACCCCAGATGATCTTCGACATTCGCGAATTCCCGAACAAGGGCGACCTCCGCGCCTTCCTGGCCGACCCCACGAAGCGCGCGGAAGCCCATGCGGCCTTGCGCCGCTACCTCTCCCAGGGTCTCTACTCGGCCCAGGGCGAGGCCATCCGTCCGCCGCTCTTCAACGCAGCCGAGGGCTTCCACGGCCGCGGTGAGACCAGGGGCTACATCTCGGCCGCCATCTCGCCCGGCGACGTCGGCGGCGCGGCTGCCGGCGGCGAAGCCAACCAGGCCGCCCCGCTGGTCTACTGGATTCCCATCCCGGGCGTCGACCAGCAATGGAAGAACATCTTCTCGCGCCGGCCGTCGACGAGCGACGGCGAGACCTACGAAGGCGCGGCCGCGATCTTCCTGTACAAGAAGATCAAGCTCGGTGACAAGCCCGAGTTCGCCATCATCAACGACGACAAGGCGTTCGTGCCCAACCTCAAGTACGGCGCGGCCGTCAGCATCTTCCGCGACTGGCTCGACGACAACAAGGTCTGGACCATCAACAACGTCCTCGAAGCCGGCCGCCGCGACGGTCTTCGCTACCAGGCCTACCTCGCGTACAAGGCCCTCAGCGACGCGAGCTGGACCACCGAGACCGCGGCCGACACCAGTTGGGTCAAGGCCCTGAACAAGGGTTTCGCCGCCCTCAAGCGCGCCGGCACGCTCACCGACGGCATGACCCCGACGGTGCTCTGCTCCCCGGAGATGTCCTACCTCTTCGTCCAGCTCAAGCACGACCGCAGCTCCTACCTCCTCACCGGCAACCAGCTCACCGACGACTTCAACACCATCAGCACCCAGTATTGGACCGCGGCCCAGGCTCCGCTCCTGGTCGTCCCCGGCGAGGCCATGTGGTGGCAGGACCGCCAGGCCCTCGTCATGGACCAGGCCCGCGACATCTTCCTCGACAGCGACGCCACCACGTTCGACTTCCGTGGCAACTTCGAGATCATGGCCACCAAGGGTCTCAGCGCGACCACCGGCCGCATCGAAACCGCGGCGTCCCTCAAGCAGGGCGTCAAGCTCGCAGTAACGGGTTAGTCCGAATGACCGAGCGCCTCACCCTCCTCCCTCCCTGGCAAACCGGGGAGGGAAGGGGTGAGGGTCAGTGTTCGTCCGTGGCTCCTGTCCGTGCCCGTCCGTGCCCGTCACTAGGAATTAGTAATTCGTCATTCGTCATTGCGGCCAACGGCCGCATGGAGGTTCCATGAAATCCCTTCTCTCCGTCGTCCTCATCCTGGCCATCGTAGCTGTGGCCGCGGTGTTCTCTCAGGTCTACCAGTTCGACGCGCCGGTCATCGCTAAGCTCTTGAATGTCGCCGGTCTGTCAACTCTCACCGGCGGCATCAAGGTCGGCAGCGACGTGAATAAGGTGCTCGTCCTCGGGATCGTCACCACCGGCGACAGCACCGGCTTCGTCGTCCTGAACGGCACGACTACCGACACCGCCTGGGTCCACAACGCCCACTAATGACAGCTAACAGCCAACAGCTAACGGCCAACGGCAGGAATCCGGCATCCGGACTCCGAAGCCGTAAGCCGTCAGCCGTAAGCCGTAGGCTCTCTTGATGCCCGCCACCCTCTCCAGTCTCAAGCTCCGCCTCGGCCCCGTGGCCGCCGCCCGCATCGGCGACACCGACCTTGCCGCCTTCCTGACCGATGCGTCCGATCAGTCTGATCAGTCCGAGGTCATCCTCACCCTGGCAATGGCCCTGGTCTACCGTCGTCTCGCCGCCGAGAGTGCCGCCAACCTCAAGTACAGCCAGGCCGACGAGAGCGTGGATAAGACCGCCGAAGCCGCTCAATGGCGTGCGCTCTTTGACTCGACCTGGGCCAGTCTCCCCGAGACCATCCGCGAATCCGGCGCCGCGCTCCCCGACGTCGGCACCTTCGGCGCCGACCCAACCCCAGTGGAGGTCTAGCATGTCCAAGACCCGTCAGGCCGTAGTCGCTTTGGTCATTTGTGTCCTTTCGGTCGCTTGCCTGATTTCCCTCTGCCGTCCTCAGTGCAAGCGCCCCACCCTCGGCAGTTGGCTGGGCATCTCCGGCCCCTCCTTCTCCTGGCCGTCAATCCCGTCCGCTCCCTCCCTGCAAACTGCAAACTGCAAACTGCAAACTTCCCTCTTCGGCCCCGCCGACGACTACCTCGACATCACCGTACTGCCCTCGACGGAGACCACTCACATCCGCGTCACTCCGGACCTGGTCCCGCATTTCTCCGATTCCGGTTCCGCTCATCGCTCATCGTTCATCGTTCATCGTTCTCTAATCCGCTTCCGCCCTTCCCTTCACCTCTCCGTCCTATTCGAGCCGTTAGCCGTCAGCCGTAAGCCGTCAGCGAGTTTCGCCTTCGGCCTGAAGATTCGCCCGGTCGAAGTCGGCCGCTTCGGTTTGGCCGGTTACGTAACCAGTAAAGGTCCGGGTGCGGGCCTGGACTGCCGTCTCCTGGGCAATCTATCTGCCGACGCGGTCTGTCTCTGGCGCGTCGACAAGTTCACTCCGCTCCCCGTGCCCCTCACGCCTGCCCTTTACCTGGGAATTTCGCTTCGCCTCTGAGCATGACCGATACGTCCTATCCGACCAATCCGACCGATTCCGCTTCTCATTCATCGCTCATCGCTCATCGCTCATCGTTTTCCTCGCCAGCAGCCCCGCCACGCGGTCGAGCCGCCCGGCAAGGGTCAACGGGCCTGCCCGAAAAGTTAAACGAAGTTAAACGGGTCTGGTGCGTTCTGCGGCCCATCATGGCCTCCCTCCGCGCCCTCGCGCCGCGTCCGATCGGTCCTATCGGTCAGATCGGTCCGACTTCGGATTCCCGCCCCTGCAAACTGCAAACTGCAAACTGCAAACTATGCCTTTGACTGCCGCCGACCTCGCCGCCATCCGCTCCACCTCCGCCTCGCTCATCGCCGCCACCGGCGAGACCATCCTCCGTCGCCGCTACCGTCGCGACCCCTTGCCCGAGGGCTACGATTCCGATTTCCGGGAGCTTGTTCCCGGAGCTCCCGAGCCGGTCCACGACGACCTCCAGCTCACGGCCAAGATTTTCTGGGATACGACGACCAAGCGTATCCAGAGCGCCTACGGCCCGCTCGAAGACGCCGACGCCCTCATCCACGTCCCTGCCGGCTCCGACCTCCTCGAGACGGACCTCCTGATCATTCGCGGTGGCCGCTTCCGGATTCTCTGGCTGAAAGAGCCGCCCCTCCGCGGCTTCCTCGCCGCTCCGATAGCCCTGATTCCCGGGTTCCCCATGCAGGGTGCGTTCGGTCCCCGCGAGGCCGCCGCCGGCATCCTCGACGGTGGCGGGCCTGGCTCGGACGGCGCTCCGTTGGATGGCGGAGGGCCGTAATGGCAGTCAAAATTCAACTTCGTAGAGGATTGGCGGCGAGTTGGATCTCGATCAATCCTGTTCTCGTGCAGGGCGAATCGGGGGTCGAGGTCGACACGCTGAAGCTCAAAATCGGCGACGGCATCCGCCGCTGGAACGACCTCCCGTACCTGGTCGGCTCCGGCGGCGGCGGTGGCACCCAGGGGCCCCAAGGCCCGCAAGGGGACCAGGGCGACCCATCGACCGTTCCCGGCCCGCAAGGCGATTCGGTTCAAGGCCCGCAGGGCGACCCCTCGACCGCCCCCGGCCCCCAGGGCAACCAGGGCAACCAGGGCGCTTCCGTCCAGGGGCCGCAGGGCAACCAGGGGAACCAATCCAGCGTCGCCGGGCCGCAGGGCAATCAGGGTACCTCGGTCCAGGGGCCGCAAGGCAATCAGGGTACCTCGGTCCAGGGCCCGCAAGGTGAACCTTCGACCATCCCCGGCCCCCAGGGGAACCAAGGTGCGTCCGTGCAGGGGCCGCAAGGCAATCAAGGGACCTCAGTCCAAGGGCCGCAAGGCGATCAGGGTACCTCGGTCCAGGGCCCGCAAGGTGAACCTTCGGCCGTCCCTGGCCCCCAGGGCAACCAGGGCGCTTCCGTCCAGGGGCCGCAGGGCAACCAGGGGAACCAATCCAGCGTCGCCGGTCCGCAAGGCAACCAGGGTGCCTCGGTCGAGGGCCCGCAGGGCAACCAGGGCGCCTCGGTCCAAGGGCCGCAGGGGGATCAAGGGGCTTCCGTCCAAGGCCCGCAGGGAAATCAAGGATCCTCGGTCCAGGGCCCGCAAGGCGAACCCTCGACCGTCCCCGGCCCCCAGGGCAACCAGGGCGCTTCCGTGCAGGGCCCGCAGGGCAACCAGGGGTATCAGGGCGATCCCTCGACCGTCCCCGGCCCCCAGGGCAACCAGGGCGCTTCCGTCCAGGGGCCGCAGGGCAACCAGGGGACCTCGGTCCAAGGGCCGCAAGGTGAACCTTCGACCGTCCCCGGCCCGCAGGGGGATCAGGGGGCTTCGGTCCAAGGGCCGCAGGGCAACCAGGGGAACCAATCCAGCGTCGCCGGTCCGCAAGGCAACCAGGGTGCCTCGGTCGAGGGCCCGCAGGGAAACCAGGGCAACCAGGGGACCTCGGTCCAAGGGCCGCAGGGCGACCAGGGAACCCAGGGCACCGCCGGCGGCACAATCACCACCGGCTATCAGGGCGCGCAACAGACCGTTACGTCGCAGACGCTAGTCAATATCGGCGGGCTGGTCATCGCGATTGCGGCGGCGGGAACCTATATCTTCGAGGCGCTGATCGAGTGCACGGCCTCCACCGGCACCAACGGCGCCCAGTTCGGCGTCCAGTACACCGGCACCGTCACCACCCTTGACTGCAATGTCATGGGCAACCAGTCTGCCATCCTGATGCGAACGGCGCGGATCACGGCCAAGGCCACCGCGGCCGTCGCCGACTATTGCAAGATTTCCACTGACGAGTGTTGCGTTCGGATTTCCGGTTTCATTATAGTCTCGACCACCGGCAATTTCTCCATTCAGGCCCTGAAGGTGTCCAGCCAGAACCTGTATATCCGGGCCGGTTCGTCGGTCTGGATTGTGAAGGTCGCGTGAAGATCAGCATCAGCATCTTCACTCCGACCCACGATTCCCGCTTCCTGCGGGAAGCCTACGAATCAATCAAGGGCCAGAACTTCCACGAATGGGTCATCATCTACAATAACGGCGCTCAGGTCATTGATTTCGGCGACCCCCGGGTCAAGTCATTCGTGTGGTCGAACGCTCCGAAGTGGGTGGGGCCGCTCAAAGCCTACGCCTGTGAGCGGGCGACCGGCGACGTTCTCCTCGAGCTGGACCACGACGATCTGCTGACCCCTGATGCCCTGGCAGAGGTCGCCGCTGCTTTCGACGACCCGGCGGTAGGGTTCGTCTACTCCAACACGATACACGCGACCGGCGATCTCCAGCCGGTTCGGCGCTTCGACGAGTGCTGGGGCTGGAAGTTTCGGGAGGTCATGTTCCAGGGACACCAACTGGACGAGCACATCTCCTTCGAGCCGAGCCCGGAATCGGTGAGTCGAATCTGGTACGCTCCGAATCACCTTCGTGCATTCCGCCGCGACGTGTACCAGAAAGTCGGCGGGTACAGTTGGGAAATGCGCATTTTGGACGACCTGGACCTGATGTGCCGGCTCTATCAGGCGACGAAGTTCAAACACATCGACAAGGGCCTCTACGTCTACCGGGTGCACGGGCAGAACAGTTGGCTCCGGTACAATGCAGAGATTCAACAGAACGTCTATCGCATCTACGACCAGTACATCGAGGCGTTGGCCGAGCGCTGGTCGACCATGAACGGCCTGCGCCGGGTCGAACTCGGCGGCCGCATGGCCGCCAAGCCCGGATACGAGGCGGTGGACCTGAAGGACGCGGGTATACTCTGCGATCTCAACGGCGAATGGCCGTTCTTGGCTTCGTCGGTCGGCGTGATCCGCGCCTTCGATGTGTTCGAACATCTGAAGGACCCGCTGCACACTATGCAGGAGGTCTCCCGCGTCCTCGCGCCGGGCGGGTGGCTGTTCTGCCAGGTCCCGTCGGCCGACGGGCGCGGCGCGTTTTCGGACCCGACGCACCGCTCGTTCTGGAACGAATTGAGTTTCGCCTATTACACCCGGGCCGTCAAAGCGAAGTACATCGACACCCCGGTCCGGCTTCAGGCGCCGAGGCTATACACGACCGAGAAGGATACCGAGGGCGTGTGCTGGGTGGTAGCGCACCTGATAAACCTCAAAGGGGGCTATCGTCCCTGCGGCGCGGTGGAAATATGATGTACAACGCCATTCACGAGGAGACTCGCGCGGTTAAGGAGGCGTTCAAGGCCGCCGGCGTCGTCGCCCACGTCGGGCATGGCACAGGCAGGGAACGACGTTGGTTGCGCGTCGAGGGTGTACTGGCTCCCGGCTGCGACTCCCGTGCGCTGACGGACCGGATTCTCGGCATAATCAGGACGGTAACGGGCCGGACCGGCGAGCGGAGTTGCTGCGTAAGCGTCAACTTCCGGCGGTCGGACAAGACGGAGATGAAAGGAGAATGACATGACACCCGACGATACGCCTATTCGGCAGCGAATCTTCATCGACCTCAAAGGTCAGGATATCGACGTGGTAGTTATCGGGCCGGCCAAGAAACAGGACAAGGAAGACGCATGAGCAAATTCAGTGGCATGACCGCTTTGATATTGACGGCGATTCTGATAGTCGGCAGCCTCGTAGGTGAGCGAATCCTGCACCTGCAGGGGATGCTGCCGCTCTACGGCTTTCTCGCAATTCTGATTTGCGTCCTGGTGGCGATTTGCGTCGTCACCTACGGGGGCAAGGCGATAAAGTGACACCCGCCGCACACGCCTCCGCCGGTATCTTGGCTTTTGCCTACTGCCCCGGCCCGTGGCCGGTCAAGTTGGCCGCTGCCGTGTTCTCTCACGTCGCGGTAGATTCGCTAAGCGGCTGGCATCCGACCGATGACGAAGTACAGGGTTCGACGTGGGCCAGCACGGTCTGGAACGGCGACACACCGGAGAAACGGGCCGTCATAGCCGCGAACGTGCTCGGTATCGGGTTGGCCGTATGGTTCACTTGGCTGCATCCGTGGGCGATCCTCTACATCGCGGCGGCGGGGCTATTTGACCTGGAGTGGGGGGCGCGGTTGCTCTGGCCCGCGTGGAGGCCGTGGTCGCCACACCGGCGCCTGGTAGACCCGATTGCACAGAGGCTTTGGGGTTCCCGCCGGGACTGGCCGGGGGCGTTGTGGCTTGAAACCGCTATTTGTGTGAGTGGGTGGCTCGTCCTCCCCATCGCGCTTCTGAGGTCCGCCTTGTGACCGGTTCCACCTTCGGTTTTCCCGCAGCCGCCGCCGGCCTTGCCGCCCTGACCAAGGACCTCGGCACCCGCCAGGCCAACGGCCTCAAGGATTGCGCCCTCATCGTCTCCAAAGCCGCCAAAGAAAACATCAACCACGGCCGCGCCGACTGGCCGGCCCTGAAACCCATCTCCCTGGCTCACCGCACCTCCAAGCTCTCCCGCGGCCGCAAAGTCGGCAAGCAGGGGAGAACCGAAGACTCCCGCTCGCGCAACCGCACCCCGCTCCTCGACACCGGCCGCCTGATGCGCGACATCCACGAAGAGATCGAGCCGACCATCGCCGTCATCGGCTGCAGCCTGGTCTATGCCCCGTCTCACGAGCTCGGCGCCCACATCAAAGTCACCCCCAAAATGCGCGGCTACCTCCACAGCATCGGCATCCACCTCAAGCCGAGCACGACGCATATCACGATCCCCCAGCGCGCCTTCCTAGTCCCCGCCGTGCGCGAAAACATCGACCAGATGCGAGCCGCGATGATTCGCGCGCTTCAGGGGTCCGGTTCATGAGTCCGTGTCAGTGCTGGATCGTCCGTGGTGTGTCCGTGTTCCTTTCCTGCGTGCGCGCTCTGCGCGCGCACGCCGACTGCAAACTGCAAACTGCAAACTGCAAACTGAATCATCATGCTTGACCTCGTCGAGCGTCACCTTGCCCGCGCCCTCGAAAAGCTCCTCGCCCATCCCGTCGTCATCGGCGTCCCCGACCCGCGCTGGTACCGTGCCCAGGGCATCCCGGCCGCCAGCATCAAAGTCGCCAAGCGCTCCTACCTCGACTGGATTTCCAGCGGCGCTCCCGACTCCGAGGACGACCTGCCTGATAACAAGGTCAAACAAACCTGGTCTCTCGCCGAGTGCAAAGTCATCTTCGTCCTTCACCTCTTCGACACCGCGGTCACGCGCCTCGAGCAAAACGAATTCAAACTCGCCAGCATCCTCGCCCGCGTCAACACCCTCCCGGAGTTCTGCTCCCTCGCCTCCCGCCTCGCCGATTCCCCCGGCCTTCTGCTCCTCGACCAAGGGGACTGTCCCCAGGGTCCGGATCAATCAGAGGGGACTGTCCCCTTGGTCGATCCCATTCCGAACTGGTCCACGGGTCTCCTGGAAGTCGAAGACAGCGATCCCGGCCCCCAAGACGAGCGAGTAATCGAGCGCATCATCTCGATCCCCTTAAGCGGCGACCTCGAGCTAGCCATCATCGTCGACAAGACCACCCTCGAATGGCAACTCGCCATCAGCCCCGAGGTCGAATCGTGAAAAAGGGGACTGTCCCGCGCGTCCTCGCGCTCCGGGGGACTGTACCCTTTTTCACCCTCGCAACCGTCCTGCGTGCGCGCGGCCGCGCGCGCGCCATACGTCCCATAAGTCCTATAGGTCCCATTCCCTTCCTGCAGGAGGAAACCAAATGAAAGTCCGAGTCAAGATCCCCGAATTCACCTGGCACGACGAGAAGGGCTACCACACGGTCGCCCACGTCGGCGAGGTCCCGGCCGACCACCCGGCCATCAAAGCGGCCCTGGTCGCCGGCTACCTCGTGAGGGACATGACCGAAACGTCCGACGTTTCGGATCGTGTCCCGAGCGAACCCCGCAAGTCAACCAAGAAGGAGGCCTAAATGCCGCTTCCCGGCGTAGTTCTCGAAACCATTCCGCCTTCCGGCGCACCGGCCAACCCTGCCGGCACCGGCACGGTCGGCCTCATCGGCCGATTCAAGATCGGTGACATCGGCGTGCCGATCCGCTGCGGCACAAAAGAGCAGGCCGTGAGCCTGTTCGGCCCTGCCATCCCCGGCTCGGCTATGTACGACGTCGGCGATGCCTTCGACTCCCACGCGCCCGCGGTCGTGATCGTGCGCATCGACGACACCGACGCCACCATCGCGATTGTCGACCGCGCCACTCCGACCCCGGCGGCCAAGATGAGTTTGACCGCGCTCATCTGCGGCACGCAGAACAACTACGCGGCCGGCCCGCCCGTCGTCGGTATCCGCGCCGTCATCGCCGCCGGCACCCAGACCGAAACCTTCAAACTCACCGTCACCCTCGGCTACACCGAGTGGGACGACGTCACCGGCGCCATCGTCGGCAAGACCTTCGTCGAAGAGTGGGACAACCTCAGCATCGACACCACGGCCGCGAGGTACTTCCCCACCATCATCAACGCCGCGAGCACGCTCGTCGTGGCCGTGGACTCGGCTCCGACCCACGTCACCTGGCCGACCCACGCGCCCGCCACCGGCAACCACGACCTGGCCGGCGGTCTCGAGCCCGAGTACGTCGGCGCCGGCGCCATCGAGGCCTTCGAGAAAGACTCGAACATCAACCTCGTCATCGCCGACACCGACACCTCTCCGGTCCGCGCCGCGCTCATCGCCCACTGCAACAAGATGGACAACCGCATCGCCATCCTGAACCCGCCCATCGGCATCACCACGACGGCGGTCAAAGTCATCACCGACGCCTACGACGAAGAGTTCGCCTTCCTGCCGTACCCGTGGCAGTCGATGTACGACCCCATCCTCGGCGTCAACCGCTGCCGGCGTCCGGCTGCCGGCGTCGCCGGCCTGGTCGCCGGTCTCCTCCCCGAGGTCTCGCCCTGCAACAAGAAGCCCGAGAACCTACTCTCGCCCGAGCGCGCGCTGACTGAGGCGGAGCTTCTCGACCTCCAGGACCACAAAGTCACCCCGCTCTACTACTTCGACAACCGCGGCATCCGCCTCCGCAACGGCATCAACCTCAGCTCCAACCCCAACACCCAGCAGGTCTTCCGCACGAGGATGCAGTTCTACATCGGCGAGAGCCTGCGGAACTCCAGCGGCTGGGCCGTCGGCGGCCAGATCAAGCCCAACGAGACGAAAGCGGTTTCCGCGCTCGCCTCTGCCTTCCTCGCCGGCCTCCTCGACGCGGGCCGCATCGAAGGCTTCAGCGTTGTCAAGGTGGATTCCGCCGCCTACCGCAGCGCGCGCAAGGAAGTCTTCCTCGTCAAGGTGCGCCTGTACCAGGTGCGCGACGAACTCCGCTGGCAGCTCGAAGTCGGACCCGACGCCGTGGTAGTCACGGCGGCCGCATAAGGAGCAACAATGGCAAAAAGACCAATCGTCTCCCGCCAGGTCATCGCCCAGGTCGTCGGTCCCAACGGTCCGGTCGACTGCGGCAAATGGGAATCCGGCAAAGTCACGCACAAGATGGACGAGATCGCGTACAAGCCGACCGACGGCACGACCATCCATCTCGTCGAAGGCTACGACTACTCAGGCAGCCTGAGTCGCGGCGTCTTCGACGCTCGCCTCGCCGCGCTCATCTGGAACCAGATGCACGCCGGCACGAGCGACCCCCCGCGCCTGATGTTGCTCTTCTCTCACGTCCTCAACGAAGACCCCACCGTCGTCTACGTCTGCAAAGAGGTTCTCATCACCAACCTCGACGTCGGCTGGCAGCGCGGCCAGCCGGTAAAAGAAGACCTCACCTTCGTCTGCGAAGACCTCGAAATCGTCTAATGCCCGCCCGCGCTCTCTCCCTTCTCCCTCTCCCGCTCCTTGCGGGAGAGGGTGGGGGTGAGGGTCTGTCATTCCGAGGCTCGTCCGAGGAATCTCGTTCTTCCCGCGTGCGCGCTCGGCGCGCGCACGCCCTTATGCCGCTCATGTCCCTTATGTCCCTTTCCTTCAGGAGGCTATCGTGAAAGAATTCCCCTTCACCCTTCCCAGTGGTCGTAAGATCGTGCTGCGCGAATCCACCGGCTCCGACGAGCTCGCCGCCTTCCGCCGTTGCGGCGCCAAACCCGAAGAGCTGGAACACCAGCAATTCGAGCTCATCGCCTCGAACGTCCTCTCCCTCTCCGGAGGGGGACTGTCCCAGGGTTCTCCGGGGACTGTCCCCAAAACCGATGGCTACGAGTCCCTGTTGTCCCTCCCCTCCAAAGACCGCCAGTCCCTCCCCATCCTTTGGAACCGCATCAACCTCCCGACCGCCGCCGAAGTCGCCGCCCTTCGTTCCTCTGTCTCAGTCCTCAGTCCTCCATCCTCCGTCCTCAGTCCTCTCCGCGTCGTCTCCTTCCGCCTCCCCTGCGGTGCCACGGCTACCATGCACCAGTGCACCGGCCTCGAAGAATTCGCGGCCCAGCGCGCCTTCATCGGCAAACCCGCGCGCGAAGCCGACCTCTACCGCAAATGGGACGAGCTCGCCCGCTGCGTCGCGCGCCTCGGAGGGGGACTGTCCCAAGGTCCTCCGGGGACTGTCCCCAAAACCGATTCCTACTCCGGTTTCGAGGACCTCTTCTCCCTGACCTCCAAATCCCTCGCCTGCCTCTTCATCATCTTCACCGACGAGAACATTCTCAGTGGCGAAGAGCTGACCGGGCTTCGGGATTTCTCAGCGACCGGCTCGCCCTCACCAAGCTCGCAGAGCTAGCCGGCATGACACTCCGCGAGCTCCTCGCGCTGCCCGCCTCCGCGCGGCAGACGGTCCTCGAAGTCGTCCTCGAACACCACCCCGAGCTGAAGGCGGAGGACTGAAGATGGAAGATAGAGGACGGAGAATGGAGACCGGAGGTCAGTCCTTTCTCAGTCCTCATTCCTCAGTCCTCATTCCTCCTTCCTCTCCCTCTTACCAGGGACTGCGTTCCCCCAACCCCGGGCACACGCCTCCGCCCGGGCTCACCCGCGGAGGCGCGAGCGCCCGCCTGCAGCCAGCACCTGCAGCCCCTCGCGCCTCCGTTCCTGCGTGCGCGCGCGGCCGCGCGCACGCCGACAAGGCCGATATGTCCTATCCGACTGATCCGTCCGATTCCGCCTTTCACTCTTCACTCTTCACTCTTCACTCTTTCGGAGTGTCCTCATGATGAACACCGCCTTCACCGTCGGCGTGGTCTTGATGGCCAAAGACCTCTACTCCGGCGTCCTGGCCAAAGCCCAGCGCGACATCACCCAGCTCGGCAAAGTCAGCCAGGTCCAGGCCGACGCCTTCTCGCAGTCGCTGGCCAAATGGCAGCGTGTCGGCGTCATCGGCCTCGGCGTCACGGCCGCGAGCTACAAAGTCGCCGGCGTCTTCGAAGACCTGGTCCGCGAAGCCGGCTCGGCCGAAGCCGCAGTCGGCAAAGCCTTCATCCAGATGGGCGGCCGGGGCGGCCTTACTCGGGACCAACTCGCCCGCGTCTTCTCCGGAATCCAGACCACCTGGGGCATCGCCAGTGAACAGACCTCAGCCGCGCTCGGCCAGGCCGGCGGCCGCCTTGACGACTACGCCAAAGGCCTCGGCGTCGTCCAGGTAGCCGCGACTCTCTCCACCGCGCGCCAGATGGACCTAGCCACGTCCACTGACATCATCACGACTCTCTACAAGCAGTTTGGCAAGACTATCACCAGCGTCAGCACCGACCAGGACAAATTCCGCCTCATCGCTTCCGAAGTCTCGTCCGCGCTCAAATCCTCCGGCGGTGACGCCGGCGAACTCGGCACCATCCTCGGGACGTTTGCCATTAAGGCTGCCGGCGCGGGCCAGTCTCTAGAAACCGTCCTCGGCCTGATCGCCATGCTCGGCGCTTCTGGCGCTGGCCCGCGATACGCGGCGGGGCTCATGGACCTCTTCGGCAAGATGTCCGAAATGCGGCTCAGCTCCCCAGAGGGTTTTGCTGCCATGTACCCGACCGCTGCCAAGACCGGCGACATCCTGGATTTCCTGGGGGACCTCAAGAAGCGCTTCGCTACCCTCGGTGTCACCGATGCCAATGACCAGCTTGCGCTCCTGCACGGGGTTTTCGAGGCTTCGGATGAATCTGTCCAGTTCCTCCTCAACAACATGGACAAGCTCAGCGGAGCGACGGATCGCATGTCCGCCGCCGGCAAAGACCTCACCGCGGTCGAGCGCCAGGCCGAAGACCAGATGGGCACCTGGGACGGCGTCCAAAAGCGTCTCACCGGCCGGGTCCACGAGTTCAAAGAGATGCTCGGCACCGGCGCTCTCCCGGTCGTCAAAGCTTTCGACAAGGCCCTCGGTGGAGCGCTCCTAACCGCCGGCAAGTCGCAGGGGCTGGACCGGCTGATGTCCGGCTTCGTCGCGGTCGTGGGTCTATCCGCGGAGTTGGGCAAGGTCGCCGGGCCGGTCATGACCGCTGTCTCGGCCCTGCAGCTTTACAATCTGAACCAGAGGCTCGCCGCCAGTCTTACCGCCACGACCACCGGGACCGTCCAGGCCCAGCAACTCTCCATGCTCGGCCTCAAGGGCGGCCTCACCGGCGTCGTCGGGCTCATGGGGGAGATCGCCGCGATTGGTGGCACCTTCCTCCTCGGCTGGAACATCGGCCGCGCCATCGGCGAGTTGACCGGCCTCGACGACGCGCTGCAGAAGTTTCTCGGCCATCTCTTCCACGGCAACGTCGAGTTGACCAAGGGGCAGGAAAAGACTGTGGAGGATGTGACGGCGAAACTCCGCGCCGGCAAAGCCGCGAGCGTCTCCAAAGAGGACATGACGACGTACCTGCGCTACCAGCGCGAGATTTCCAAGCGCGAGGAAAACGAAGGTCAGTTCGTCCGCCGCATGCAGCGCTCCGGTGTCCCCCAGGGAGCCCTGGTTGGTGCGGGTTTCTCCCTGGCACCTGCGGCCGCCGACTCGTCCAAGGCCGGAATCACCGCCGCCGTCCCCAACCAGTTCGCCTCCGGCGGTCCAGTCGGCAGCACCGGCCTCGCCCTGGTCCACGAAGGCGAGTACGTCCTCCCGCGCAGTCTGGTCCGGAAAATGGGGACTGTACCGCGCGCCGAGCGCTCCGGGGGACTGTCCCCATTTTCATCCGCCTCCGGTTCCGCTCCGCACGTCTCCATCCGCATCGAGTCTATTTCCGTCCAGGGCTCCGGCCATCTCGACTACGACGTCCGCGCCCTGGCCAAAGCCATCATCCGCATCCTCCCCGGAGAATTGAAAGCTCAAGCGCGGAGATACGCGTGAGGGAAATCCGGGGACTGTCCCCACTCCGGTTCACGCTCCGAGCGCGAACTGGGACTGTCCCCAGGGATTTCCCGGAGAGCACGTGAGATACTTTTTGGGAACCACGGTCGCGTTTGATTCGGATGGTGACCTTGCCGTCGAGAACGGTCGCGTGAAGCTCCTCTCCGACCAGGATTCCCTCCGCCAGGCGCTGGCCCACCGCGTCATGTCCTCCAAGGGCGACCTCCTCATGCACCCCGAATACGGCGCGGGCCTCCCCGACGAAATCGGCGTCCCGATGAGCCCCGACGCCAACCAGGAACTCTGCAACAAACTCAAGCACGTCCTCCTCGATGAGCCTCGTGTCGCTGAAGTCCTTTCGGTCACTTCCGTCGCTTCCTCCAGCGTTCTCACTCTCACCGCCAGCGTCAAGACCATCACCGGCGACATCCTCGAAAACCTGATCTTCCCCTTCCCTCTTTCTCTCCCATGATTTTGCACTTTGCATTTTGCACTTTGCATTTTGAATTGCCCGGAGGTCCCCATGAAGACTGCCTCTGAGTTATATTCCCGTCTCGAATCCAAGTTCCTCAGCCTCTACTCCAAGATCACCGACTGGAACATCGGCGCGGACATCCGCTCGCTGCTGGAGTCCGCGGCGGTGCTGTTCCAGGAAGTCTGGTTCCGGCTCGACGGCATGTACGCCGACCTCTTCCTCACCACCGCCCGCGGCGACGCCCTCCGCTGGCGCGGCCTCGAACTCGGCGTCGACGACAAAGAAATACAGGCGGCCGTCTGCTCGAGCCAACAGTTCACTGGTAGCGCCGGCTCCACCATTCCCGCCGGCACTTTGGTCACTACCGACCCCGCCGTCGACCCGATGGTGGAATTCGTCACCGACGCGGCCTACGTGATCCCGACCGGCGCGACTACCGTCAGCGGCGCGATCACCTGCCGCGAAACCGGTCTCGCCGGCAACGTCCCTGCCGGCCGCATCGCCTTCCTCCCCCAGAGCGTCGCCGGCATCTCGGCCACAGTCAACCTGGAGGCCGCGACCGGAGGACAGCCCGAGGAGGACGAGGAATCGTATCGCCAACGGGCAATGCTCAGGCCCTACGAATCCGCGGCCGGCGCCATTGAAGACTACTTCGTGAGCCAGGCTCTGCGCGTCCGCGGCGTCGCGGAAGCCAGGCTAAAAGAAGGCGGCCGGGGCCCCGGCTCGGTGGTCCTGTATGTCTGGTCGAAGGATTCCACCGGCAAGCTCGTCCCCGGCTCCGCCACCCTGGTCGCGACGGTCCAGTCCTGGCTCGACGATCCTCTCCGCCGGCCTCTCTGCACTCGCCTCTACGTCGAGCAGCCCTCCGGCGCCATCGTCGACGTCAGCATCCTCCTCCGTCCGGCTTCGGGCTATACCTTTGCCTCTACCTCTACCTCAGTCGCCGCCGCCGTCCGTGCCTTCTTCGCTGCTCTCGCCCCGGGCGACGACCTGGTCCTCTTCCATCTCCTCGCCGCCTGCAGCGCCGTCGCCGGCCTGGACGACCTCCGCATCGCTTCCCCGAGCGCCAACGTCACGGCCGACGCGACGGAAACCCTTCTCCTCGGCCGTTTGGACATCCAGCTCTTCGACGCCACCCGCGGCTACTACGGGCAGGCAGAATGACGTCGCGGATTGTCCTTCGTCCATCGTCCTTCGTCATTTTGCACTTTGCATTTTGCACTTTGCATTTTGAATTGTCCGGAGGCATCTCCTGATCACTGCAGATAGGTTGTGGTCTTTCCTGCCCCCCTTCCTGAAGCGCACACCAAAGGTCGATCCCAACACCAACAAGGCCTCCCTCATCTGGAGTATCTGCCGTGCCCTCGGCGACGACGCCGACCTGGCTCTCGATGCCGGCGTCTTCCTCGCCGCTCGCGGCCTGGCCAACCGCGCCTACCCCTCGGCTTTCCCGGACTACTACGTCGATCCGTCCGATCAGTCCAATCCGTCCGAAGACCGCATGGACGACCTCTATCTCCTCGGCGCAAGCCGGGGATTGTATCGCCGCGAGTCCGAGACCTGGTTCGAGTTCGAGTCCCGTCTCATCCTCTTCCCAACCGACGTCCAATCCTTCGGCACCCCGAGCGGCCTAATCCGCGAACTAGAGCGCACCGGCCTGCAGGTGGACCTCCTCGAGGAACTCGCGGGCGACCCTCAGAGCTGGGTCCTCCTGAGCGCCGAAGACGCCTGCTCGGTCCCGGACAACCAGGAATCCCACCTCTTCGACTTTTCCGATTCTTCCGAATCCTCAGTCCTCAGTCTTCCATCCTCCGTCCTTCGGGGCGACCCTCGGGTTGTCCGCGGCTGCCGCATCTACGACTCCGAAGAAGAATACTTCACCTTCTATCTGGTCCTCACCGGTTCCGCGCCCTATTCGGAATCCGAACTCCGCGCCATCATCCGAACAGTCAAACCCGCCCACACCCGCGCCTACGTCCGCTACCCCTCGGCCGACTACTACGAGGCAGTCCTGTGATCTGTCATTCCGAGGTTCGTCCGAGGAATCTCGCCCTGTCTGTGTTCGACCGTGTCTCCTGTCCGTGTTCGTCTGTGTTCCTTCCGTCTTTCACTCTTCACTCTTCACTCTTTCCGTTCAGGAGGCCTCATGAATCGCTTTAACCCCTTCTCCGGTGTTAAGCCCCAGGTCCGTGATTTGAACTTCGCCCGCGACTCCGCGGAGTCCGCCATCCGCGACCGTCTCATCGCCCTCACCGGCGACGGCACGGGCATCGTCAAAGACGTCCTCGGCACCGCCGCGGTCACCTTCGACTCCGACGTCCTCACCACGGTCACCATCGCCGGCTGCCTGGCGTACATCGCGGCCGAGCGCGTCTACCGTCCGGACGCCGAACCCGTCACCTTCGACGACGTCCACGACGAGGCCAACATCATCTACCTCGAATGGAAGCTCGCCGACTCGAGCGACGCCGACGGCCTCCGCAAACACTACCTCACCGGCATCGAGCACCAGGTCTGGCAGCAAGACTCCTACCAGCTCGTCGCCGTGAAAGAATCCCAATTCGTCCAGACCGCCGCCCGCATGAAGCTCTATCGCTTCCAGGTCGACGACTCCATCCTGGTCAAGACCCACGACTACCGCGTCTACCTCACCCTCGACCCCTACCTCATGAACACCCACATCGAAGACCGGGAAATCCTCACCCGCCAGGCCGCCCCGCCGATTCCGACCCGCCTCCGTATCGAGTCCGCCTTCGAAGATGCCTTCCGCTCCGCCGCCGACGAAATCGCCGGCAACGTCAGCCTCCGCCAGGCCTACATCCTCGCTGAGTTCGGCGACTCCGGCACCGGCACCGCCAGCGGCAACACCTTCACCAAATCCTCAAGCGAATTCACCTGGACCACCAACGAATGGGCCGGCCAGTACCTCACCGACTCGGCCGACAACTCCTTCCTCGTCCTTTCCAACTCTACCTCTACCTTAACCTTTGCCTCTGATGCTGCTCCCGTCAGCGGCGCCTTCGTCCTCGGCCCTGCCGCCCCCGGCTACCGTTTCCTCCTCGAACCGTTGGACCCCGACACCCTTGAACCCATCTCCCATTCCCAGGTCGAGATGCTCTACTCCGAATCCCCGACCAAACAGGAATTCATCTGGCACGGCTTGACTCCTGCCATCAAATACCGCGTCCGCGTTTGCTCCCTCGGCGACTGGTTCCAGTCCTCGGCGAGCGCGTACTGCACCCCGGTTGACGCCGTTGCCGGCGGCACCAAAGTGATTCCCGAAAACTGCGCCAGCTCCCTCGAGGCGGTTTCCACCGAGGCCCTCGATGCCGGCATCAAGATCACCTGGTCTCGGGTCATCGCCTACCAGGGCGAAATCGCCGGCATCGAAATCGTCTGGACCGACAACGGCGACACCCCCAACTTCGTCGATCTCAGCCAGCGCCACGCCTACGTCGTGCACGACTTCGCAATCCTGCCGGTCAAGTACTCAACGCCCACGGCCCCGGTCTCGGTCAAAATCGCCCTTCGCTGCGTAGATAGGGCCGGCCGCCACTGCACCACGCCGATCTCGGTTACTCCGGTCCCCTCCAAGCAGCTCGCCATCAACATCGAAGACGCGATCGCGGAAATCATCACCGCGCGCGGCAGCGCGGCGAGCCTCGACGAGCGCCTCGGAGCGGCCTTCGAACTCGACGGCACGCCGAAAGCGCTGAGTGCGCTCGAAGACGAAATCACCTCCGCCCGTTCCGGCTACAGCTCGGTCAAAGGCGCGGTGGACGCCATCAGCCGCGCCGCGGTCCTCTGGGAATACGTCCGCATCGTAGCCAAGACCGGCGGCCACTACACCACCATCCAGGCCGCCGTCACCAGCGTCACGACCGGTCCCTGCCTCATCCTCATCATGCCGGGAACGTATCAGGAAGACGTGGACGTCACCGACAAGGTCGTCGACTTCGTCGGTCTGGGCTACGTCAAACTCACCGGTCGCCTCTACAGCTCCGACACCTACACCGACATCCGGCTCATCGAGAACATCCACTTCTACAACTGGGAGCCGACCGCGGCCTACCCATTGCTCGCGCTCCAGGGCGGCACCGTCACCCACGTCCGTCACTGCACCTTCCAGTACGCCGGCACGGTCGACGCCATCACCGCCGACAGTACTGTGGGCGGCGCGTCGGTCATCCTGGACGACTGCGTCCTCTACGGCGACCTCGAATCCGGCAAGGTTCTCCTCAATCTTCTCTCGACGGCCGTTGCCGCCTCCGCCGTGGTCAAGCACTGCCGCCTCGGGGTGAAGGCCGGGGCCACCAACGCCTGTATCCTGCTCACCGGCACCACCTACGTCTGCACGCTTCGCGCCTTCCACTCCACGCTCTTCACCGCCGGCACAAACTCCATCCTCGGCTCCGGGACAAAAGCCAATCTCCGTCTCTACCACGGCCACAACGCCTACACCGGCATCGCCGATTCCGGCACGCTGACCATCGTCACCGACGCTCAGGACGGCACCAGCAGCAACAGCATCTTCAGCGACGCCAACGCTCTCCCGGTCCTCCTCTGATGCACCCTGTCATTCCGAGGAGTCCGACGACGAGGAATCTCGCCCTCCCTTCAGCCCTTAAACCCTTCAGCCTTTCAGCTTCCTCCTGATGCTCTGCAAGCTCGGCTCCTACCAGTTCGTCCCGCTCCCCGACGGCATCGACCTCGAAGGCGCGCACAAACTCGCTCACCTCGAGATCCCCGACTTCCCCGACGTCCTCCAGGACTTCGGCCCCGGCCCCTTCAGCTTCACCATCACCGGCATCATCAAAGCCAGCGCCGGCGGCCTCGAGCAAGCCATCGGCGAGCTCGACGCGGTCCGCCGCGACGGCAACGGCCCCTGGCTCCTGTCAATCGGCAGCCTGAGTTGGCCGGTCCTGATTGCCGCGCCCCACTACACCCGCCTCCGCAGCGGCCACTGCCGCTACACGGTCCAGTGCCTCCAATACGCCCCGCCCAGCGACTTCGTCTACGTCCGGGCCCCGGAACTCACCGGTCCGGACCGGATGGACTTCTGGCTCCAGCAAGCCATCGCTCGGGCCAAAGCCTTCAACCTCCAGGGCGCCATCGCTCGCCTCTACAACAAACTCTCCGACATCGAACAATTCATCTCCCGCGTCCACCGCGTCGTGAAGGATATCCAAAACCTCGCCGAGCTACCAGCGGGCCTGATTGCGCGGTTGCGTGCCGACCTGTCCCTCGTCCAACTCTACGCCTTCGGCGCCCAAACCTCCGCCCTCGCAATTCTGAATCCTGGCTCTACCTCTACCTCTACCTCTACCTCATCCCTCCAAGACGCCGCCGCTGCCATCTATCAGTACCTCCAGCTCCTCCACACCGAAGCCGCCCTGATGTCCTCCCGCGCCGGCGCGCTCCCCACCAAAGACCAGACCTACCTCGTCTGCGGCCAGGACACCCTCCAAAGCATCAGCATCCACTTCTACGGCAGCATCAACCGCTGGCAAGACATAGCGGTAGCCAACAAACTCTGGGACCCCACCCTCCTCGCCCCCGGCGACATCCTGGTCATTCCTGCATGAAAATGGGGACTGTACCGCTCTGGGGACTGTACCCATTTTCATCCTGCGTGCGCGCTCGGCGCGCGCACGCCTTCATCCTTCACCCTTCAACCTTTGAGCCTCCCTCCGTTTCGTGCTTTCGTGCTTTCGTGGCTCAGTCCGGAGGCCCTTCGTGACCCCGGTTTCGATTTTCCTCGACGACCTCGAAATCACCTCCCACGTCCTCCTCACCATCGACAAAAACATCGGCTTCGCCGCCGACGAATTCCAGTTCGAAATCGAGAACAGCGAAGAGCGCTACACCGACCTCTTCTACGGCACGGCAGGGGAGAAGCTCGGCATCAAGATTGCGGGTGCGTTGACCTTCGCCGGCCAGGTCGACTCGGTCAACTTCTCGGTCCTCGGTCCCCGGTCCTCGGTCTCCGTCCGCGGCCGCGACCACACCGGCCGGCTCTGCGACTCCCTGGTAACGGCCGAGTTGACCGCCAAGTTCAAAGGCAAGTCTGATTCCAAGATCGTGCAACTGATTGCGACCGATCAGTCCTATCCGACCGATCTGACCGACACCACCAAAGTCCACTCCGAAGAATCCCTCCCTCCGGTCGGCGCATCCCTCTGGTACGTGATTGTCGAACTAGCCCAGCGCAACGGCTTCGACGCCTGGGTCGGCCCCGACAAAACCATCCACTTCCGCAAGCGCGTCCTCTCGAACGACCCCAAGCGCGTCTTCGACGTCCGTTCCCTGTCATTCCGAGCGCCGAGCGAGGAATCTCGCCCCTCCTGCTCCCTCTCCTTCGACCAAGACAAGCTGTTATCCCGCGGCCTCAAAGTCCTCGTCATCGGCTACGACCCGAAGACTGGAAAGGGTCATCGCGTCGAAAAGAAGACCAATCCTCTCATCCCCGAGGCGACCTCCAAGTCCTCCAACCCTCTCCTTCCCGGCAGCCCCGGCCGCGACACCCAGCAAGGCCGTCGCCCAGGCGAAATCCAGTACACCGCCGAGAGCAGCCAGCGCAACAGCGCCAACTACCAGCTCGTAGTCGTCAAAGACTACAGCCTGGACACCAAAGAAAAGTGCATCGCCAGGGCAGAGGCCTTGCTCCGCGAGTACTCGGCTGGCCTGATCCAAGGCAACCTGGTCGTCCCCGGTGACAGCGACCTCGAAATCAACGACTGCATCCAGATCACGGGCAGCAAGATCGCGGACCTCACCGGCGGCAAATACTACGTCATCGGCCTCCACCACGACCACTCCGTCGCCCGCTTCGCCACGACCATCACCTTCGCCTCCAAGGTTCTCACCGAAAACATCGTGACCACCGAGGCGGTTCTGTGAAAATGGGGACTGTACCGCTCTGGGGACTGTACCCATTTTCACGTCCGACGTGTCCTACAGGTCAGACCCGTCAGACTCCTCTCCCATGATTTCCGCCATTCGCTCCGAAATCCGCAAAGCCCTCTCCGGCCTGGTCCCCACCGCCATCGGCACCATCGAGGCGGTCGACCTCAAAGCCTACCAGGTCCAGTGCCGCCTCAAGACCAGCGGCCAGCTCACCAACTGGCTTCGTCTCGGCAGCGACTACGTCGGCGACAAGATGGGCCTGGTCATCGCCCCGGCCGCCGGCGACGAAGTCCTCATCGAGTTCCTCGACTGGAACCCCAGCGGCCCCGGCATCGTGGTCCGCCGCCTCTTCGGCAAAGACGCTCCTCCGTCCGTGGACGCCGACCAAGTCCACTTCGTCCACAAGTCTGGAACGGAGATTCTGGTCAAAGCCGACGGCTCGGTCGAGGTCCTCTATAAATCCGATGCGGCCTATTCGGCGAATAAGGCCTATTCCGTCTCCGCCCAGGGAGATGCCTCCCTCTCCTCCCAAGCCAAAATCACCATCTCCGCCTCCGGCCTCTGCGAAATCTCCGGCACGCCGCAGATCACCCTCAACGGCACCGGCCAGGGCGCGGTGACCTACGAAGGCTTGAAGACTGTGCTCAAAAGCATCGAGACCCAGTTCCTCGCGCACATGCACGCCGGGAACCTCGGCGCGCCGACGCCGCTTCTGACGCCGTTTACCATCGTCGTGGACCCGGCCAAATCCCTCAAAGTCGACCTTGGAGGCTAGCCTTGAACCCTTGTAACCCTGTAACCTTGGAACCTTGTAACCATGCTTGACCCCTCCGCTCTCGCCAACGACCTCATCCAGCAGCTCGGCATCCCCGCCGGCGCCGCCCAGGACAAAATCCGCATCCTGGCCAAAGTCATCATCGAGCACTTCGCGGCCAACGCCGAGGTGGACCTCTCCGGCGTCGGCATCTCGGTCGACCAGGTCTCCGCCGGCGCCGAAACTCGTTCGGCCTCCAAATCCGGCTCCGGCCGCCTCCACTGATATGTCCAATCCGTCCTATCGGTCCAATCCGTCCGATTCCGAAAGCCGTAAGCCGTGAGCCGTAAGCCGTCAGCCGTCGTGACCCTCGGCTCCCTCGCTCTCGACCAGTTCTTCGCCGTCATCCTCGACCCCGCCGACCCTCACTACGGGTACTTCCGCAAAGAATACGTCTGGCCGGTGCCTCTCGACGGAGCGACCGGTCCCATCTACTGGCACGGCGCGTGGTCTAATTCCCATCCCTACGTCCTCGGTGACGGCGTCAGCTACGAGGGTTCCAGCTACATCTGCATCCAGGCCCACACCGGCGAGACCCCGGGCCCGACCGGCGCCGCGTACTGGGACCTCCTCGCCGCCGAAGGCGACCCGGGGCCGACCGGACCGACCGGGCCGACTGGCCCGACTGGGCCGACTGGGCCGATCTACTGGCACGGGGCATGGGATAATGGGCACCCGTATGTCATCGGGGACGGAGCGAGTTTCGTCGGGGCGAGCTACCTCTGCCTCATAGCACACACTAATCAGACGCCGACGCCGGCGGGGACCGCGTACTGGGGAGTGCTGTGCGCCAAGGGCGATACCGGCGATCCCGGCCAGGCCTGGCCGGTGGGGAGCGTGTTCGTCGGGGTAGTCGCTACGAGCCCGGCGACGCTGCTGGGGTACGGCACCTGGGCGGCAATCGGCGCAGGCAAGGTTCTCGTCGGGTTGGATTCGGGGGACACGGATTTCGATACGGTCGAGGAGACCGGCGGGGCGAAGACCCATCAGCACGCGGCCATCAGCGCGGGGACGCCGACCGGGTCGGTTCCCGACCACGGGACGGCGGTAACCGCGGCCGGGGCGGGCGCGCCAGTGACCTACGTCTCCACCAAAGGGCATTCGTTCAGCGGGACGCCGATGGCGACCCACCAGCACCAGGCAGCCTCAAACGTGATGCCGTACTTTGTGGTGTACATGTGGAAGAGGACGGCATGACCTCTCTGTCATTCCGAGGTTCGACCGAGGAATCTCGCCCTCCCTCGGACCCTTCAACTCCCCCTGGCCGAAAAGCAGCGCCGCGGCCAACTAAGCAGCCGCGCCGCCCTGGCCCTCCTGCCGCTGCTGATGCTCGGAAGTGACCTGTGACCATCGTCGCCTTCCTCCAGCACCTCTGGGTCAAAGACCCTGACCGTGTGAGGGCAATCATCGCCCGGGGCGGCACCGCTGCCCGCCGGCGTGTGGTCCGCACGACGCTGTTCGGCGGTTGCCTGACCGGCCGCCGGCTCCTGGCGGCCTTCGGTCAGGACCTCTGCGACCGCATCATCTGGGAAGAAGCCTCGCCGGAGATCGCCGGCGACGCCAAGACCATCTTCAAACCGGACCACGAGCACATCCGCACGGTGATCGGCGCCGAAGACCCCGGCCTGGTCATCACCTTCGGCCGGATGGCCTTCGCCGCCGTCGACCGGCACTGCAACGTCGAACTGATTCGCGCCCCGCATCCCGCCGCCCGCCGCGCAGACACCGTGGCCAGGCTCCGTTCCGCGGCCGACCGCGTCCGCTCCTTTCAACCTTTGAACCCTTCAGCTTTCAAGCCTCCGGAGGCCGTAAGCCGTGAGCTGTAAGCCGTGAGCCGTCAGCCGTCAGCCGTCCTCTGCGGCGACGCCCTGACCCACCTCCGCACCCTCCCCTCCGACTCGATAGACTCCTGCGTCACCGACCCGCCCTACCACATCTCCTTCATGGGCAAAGCCTGGGACAACCCGAAAACGGGGACTGTACCGCTCGGGGGACTGTCCCCATTTTCGCAATCGCAGGCCTGGCACCACTCCTGGGCCGTCGAAGTCCTCCGCGTCCTCAAACCGGGCGGGCACGTGCTCGCCTTCGGCGGCACGAGGACCCATCATCGCCTCTACTGTGCCACCGAAGACGCCGGCTTCGAAATCCGCGACACCCTCTGCTGGCTCTACGGCCAAGGCTTCCCCAAAAGCCTCGACGTCTCCAAGGCCCTCCGCAAGTCCGATATGTCTGCTCCGACTGATCCGTCCGATTCCTCTCCCTGGTCCGGCTGGGGCACCGCCCTCAAACCCGCCTGGGAAGCCATCTGCCTGGCCCGCAAGCCCCTGGACGGCACAGTAGCCCACAACGTCCAGCGCTGGGGCACCGGAGCCCTGAACATCGAGGCCTGTCGGATCGTTGGCGCGGACGGCAGCGGCAACTGGGGCTCGTCCAACGTCCACTGCAAACCCGCCTTCTGCTCCGCGCGCACTCGCCACGAGTACCGTACCGAACGCCATTCCTCCGGCCGTTTCCCCGCCAACCTAATCCTCGGTTGCTCCTGCCCGCCCTCCCGAAAATCTGATACGTCCGATCCGTCCAATCCGACCGAGGCCCATCTTCCCTCCTGCCCGGTCGCCCTCCTCGACTCCCAGAGCGGGAAGTCAGTCAGAGCTGGCAACCTTCAGCCGGCCAGGTTCGGGTCCAAGGGTGGCAGGACGTCGGTCTGGGGAATTGGCGCTGAAGTCCCTCACGTCTACGACCGCGGCGGCTTCGCCTCCCGCTTCTTCTACTGCGCCAAAGCCAGCCGCTCCGAGCGCGATGGCAGGAACCTAACGGGCAATTCTCCTCACAGGCTTAACGGTTCGGGGAAGCTGGTGAACGGAACGGGGAAAGTCAAGTTGGTGCAGAACAATCACCCGACTGTGAAGCCGGTGGCGCTAATGCGCTGGCTGGTCCGCCTGGTCACCCCGCCCGGCGGTCTAGTCCTCGACCCCTTCGCCGGCAGCGGTAGCACCGGCGTAGCCTGCCGGCAGCAAGGATTCCGCTACCTCGGCATCGACCTCAACCCCGAGTACGTGCGCATCGCCCGCGCCCGCATCGCCTCCGCTCGTCCGATCTCAACCTCAACCTTAACCTCAACCTCTTCTCGGTGAAGCCCGCCTGGCTCCGTCGCAAGCTCTCCCGCATCCGCAAGCCTGGCCGGCCCGTCCACGTCGCCCGATTGTCGGTACGGATGTCGGAGATGGTCGACCGCAGCCGTCGAATGAGCAAGCGAGCGGCCACGATCCTGCGCCAGGCCGACGCCCGCTTCCTCACGAACCTCGCCGGCGAGGGACGATGACCACTCGCGAGTACTGGATCGGCCGTTGCTACAAAGAGGACTCGTTCGACTGTCGCCGGTGCGGGCTGGTCTGTCGGGCCGGCGGTTGCGGATTCCCGACCGGCGCACCATCCGACGCGATGAAGCCTCCCGTCCGCTACACCGCAGGCTCAACCGAGGGCCGTTGCACCCTGGGAGTGAAGCAGACGCTAAGACTTCACCAGTGAAGCGACACGCCCCCTACACTTTCAGCTAAAACCGCCCCGTTCCGTACCCACAAAAGCCGCTTCCTCCTACCAAATGACACGATTTCAACCGGGTCTCCTCTCCGCCCCGCAACACGGCGTGAGGCG
>Ga0315284_10002201_pt1 | contig 27977 bp, 23 predicted proteins | sample YL17G09_16_MG_FD_203696 | JGI IMG/M metagenome (GOLD analysis project Ga0315284, IMG submission 203696) | Sediment microbial communities from Yellowstone Lake, YNP, Wyoming, USA - YL17G09_16 | ecosystem: Environmental > Aquatic > Freshwater > Lake > Sediment | place: USA: Wyoming | collected...
TTTATCATTTGATTGATAATACCCATTTTGAAGACCGCTTCAGGGGACTGGATTGATCGTAAATTACTCTTTTCCGTTTCGAGTCTCTCAACGATCTCTTCTCGCAGTGTTTTTGGTTTTTGCTGCGGGACGTGAATGTTTTGTGGGTCTTGTTGGGTTTGTTGTACCTGTCGGAATTGCTGGAAATGTCTGACTGCAATTACTTCCGGAATATTCCTTCCTCCCAGCATCTCCAGAATAGCCTGAACATACGGTTCCTGCCGGGTCAGGCTTGGCGAAGATTCCGGGTCCTGTCTCTGATGTGCACGCCCCATTTTGGCATGACCGGTTGCGATGAAATGCAGGAAGTCTTCTTTGCTCAGATTCCACGATGCATTCACCTTCAGGCCGACCAGATCCTGATTATTGGGATTAGGAAAAAGGATCGCATTGGTTCCCCGGACAATAACAGGAAGACCATTGCCCGATTGTGCGAGACTGAGGACACGGTTCCAGAGATTGTCACAGGCGATGTGTGAATTCGGGCAATTCCGACAATACCGGTTGGTTGGGGGGTTGCCATCGCCGATGTAATGGATGCAGAAATGAAGGTCCATAGTTAATTCCCTTCTTTTATAGAATATATCTCAGAAAACATTCCGATTTCAGGATAAGGGAAACAATCCGTTTCCCATTTTTTTAGCGCTTGATAGAGCGAAGTTTTATTGAAAAATGCATATTTCGGCAAATGGAAGAATTTAGAAATATCTTCAATGAGATCATTCTCACATTCATAAGATTTCGCACAACCAACGAGACGATGAATACTCAATAGAACTCTCATCATATCATGCCCCTGACAAAGATCCCACCTGTCTGGAAAATCCGATGTAAGAATAGCGATTTTTTCTCTATATGCCTTATGAAAATCTATATTGAAGTAATTCCCAGCCTCTTTGGAAAAAAGCAGATCAAGGATATCTTTTGATGTCAATAACCTGTTGTCAGAGATAAATTCGTTGAATACATTTTCTGGATAAAGAACCTTGAATGAAAGATTCTGATAACCGGCTATTTCTTTACTCAGTCTTTTATCCAAACATCGAGCCAACCCGGGATAACTTGTCATTATAATAACGCATTTATGTAATTGCGGGAGTTTGTGTAATTCTTTGAATCTTTTGACTTTTACCGTTTCACATAATTTTTTAATAAAAATAGTTAATCCGTAATTTTTTAAAAGAAGAGTTTGAGCATCATTTGTTTCTGTCACAAACAGATTGTGATAATCAGAAGGTTTGTAGTAATTCTTACAATTCTTTTCTTTTTTATAATCTAAATCAGTTATGCCAATGATCATATTTTCCTGCTTCAGGTCTACGAGCATATTGACCTTTTGCTGGTTGGCAGGATCCTTTAAAAAATTTTTAACTTTTTTTACTACCTTGCTTTTCCCCGGTATATCCTTTTTAAAAACGTATTTTACATTATCCTTTCCCCATAATGGGATAATTTTACAAAGAGCGCCATTAAAAACAGACTTATAAATAATCTTGTCATCTCCTCCTTCAACAACGATATGGAATGGAGTAATTGGATAATGATCGATCTTCTGAATCGTTTTTGTTTGTGCCTTTACGGGATCTCTCTGTCTCCCTTTTAAAGATGAACTGTCTCCTTTGTAAATTTCAACCGAGGTATCATTATTCAGATTCACGAATACGACCCTCCAAGCAGATCGGTTGCAATATCCCAGTTATCTCCGATAATGTCTGTAGAATGAGTTGCAATCAAGAAATTAATCGAATTTTTCTTGTATATCTTTTTCAGGTTATTGATAAACTGGTCCTGCCAGACGATGTGAAGAGATATCTCAGGTTCGTCGATGAACACTAATGTCCCCGGATCGCAGTTGAAGATAAGGTCATAAAGCAGCACAACCTGATGCTTCTCACCAGATGATAATTGATTAAAATTCAGGTCATGATACTCTTTCACCTTATCATCAGTATCTGAAGTGAATGCATGGAAAAATGACAATCCGGTATCCCGCTGGATACGAACCTTCGTAAAGATGAGTAAACTGTTGATAAGTTTGGTAAACAGCTCGCATCGTTCACATAGCCATAAAAATACTGAATATTTTTGTTCTTGCTTACTCAGGTAAAAATCTAAAAATGTCTGGTAATCAAGAATATTGATGGAATGCAGATCATGTTTCTGAACAAATTCAAAAGGATCGACCTCTTCAGTTTTTTCCTTGTCACGTTTCTTTCTGTACCAGTTTCGATAAGGAAGGAAATCGATCGCTTCAAGATACTCTCTCTGTTCGTGGAGGGTTTCGAATCGCTTGTTGAGAGGTTCATATCCTTTGTATTTTTTCCTGCTTGACCGGATAATCTGGTCATCCCGTTTCATATCGAAAAGGGGGAAAATGGTGTCGATTTCATGGGAAGTAGATGCATAATCATTCAGGGTTCCTTCTATCCTTTTTGAAAGGGATTCTGCATACTGTTCTATCCGTGTTTTGTCCGGCTTTGAAAAAATCGAATCCCAATCAGTCAGAAGATCTTGGTCATACACAGTTGAAAGGGGATCATACCATAACCGATCCGAAGATAAGAATCGGATTGTAATTGGGGGGATCTTTCTGCTTAGTTTCAGTATCTCTTTTGATGATTTCCAGTCAATCCAGTTGGAATCGGAAGGGTTTTTAATCTCACTTTGTTTTATCCTAAAAGGATTCTTGTCACTATCACCGTGAGAAATGGTGATTTCTGCATCAATGTCTTTCGATTTCGATATTATCAGAGGGATATTCTTATCCCTTTCATTGATAGCAATGTTAAGTGTATCAAAGGGGATTTCTGCAATCTCTTTCAGGTTGCCCCGCACGACTGCCCTCAGTAATCTGAACAGTGTTGATTTCCCAAAACCATTGGGCGCTGTGAGAATCTGGATGCCCTGGTTGTTCGTTAATGGAATTTTGTTATACGTGAATGCAGGATTTCCCATCCTGAAAAGATTTTCAGCAGTACACGTCTGTAATGTGATAGGGCAATTCCTTAGAGGAAACTTCCGGGAAATTGCATCTGTGATCCGGGAGATCATTTCCGGTTTTGTTTTATAGTCCTGCAGAGGATACTCCAGCCAGATGCTCTCTGCCATGTTCCCGAATAATTTGTTAATAACATCGATATAGATTGAGTATTCGTATTCTCCTGATTTGTATACCTTGTAGATCTCCAGATCTCGGTTCTTTTTCTGGTCTTCCGTGAGGCTGTCCCATTCTTTTTCAATCCAAGTATCCCAGTATTCCTGTTTCCAATGTTCGTCCTCATCCTTACGCCAGTTTCCTAAAAAATGAATACGAGAATAGTTCTCTCTGATTTCAAGACGTTCTACATCTTCCCGCAATCGTTCCCATTGATCGCCAAATGGTCTCCAGTATTTTGGACGGCCTTTGTCGGGACCGTTGTCAAATACGACACCAGGAAGAGGATACGGAGGGTTGTCATATTGTCCGGTAATTTTTTCATCATATCGGACAAGTTGTGGTTCCCCCTCATCATTGGTTGTAAGAATAAACCAGTTTTTACAGTAGAATTCCTTTGCATATTGGCTGCATAAAGAACTCATTTTGCCGATGAACATGTCTTCGGCAGGGATTTTTATACCCTTGAGGTCGGGATATTTATCGTGAATCCGCGTCCTCCCGTCAGGGATGATCAGGGCGGTATGCCGTGGTGAGATCCTTTCATCATCCATCGAAGGTCAGCCTCCTTTCTCCTTCTTGATTTTCGGATAAATCCGCTCACTCGCAAACGAAAACAACGCCATCTCCACATCGGCACACTCCCACACTCCCGGTGTCCGGAGTCCGTGATCATATAATATCTGGGGGTGGGGGCACTTGATACCCTGCTGGTTGATCTTCTGCATCATATACCGCAGGATAAAAATAAAAGTGGAATACTCATCCGGCCATGCAGGTTGTGGATATTTAATGAACCATTTCCATCCCTGGTCCTGAGCTTCCAGATTGATCAGGTGAACATAACTGTGCTTGGGGTCCCCTAATCCAAAAACTCGGGTAATGCGTGTATCAAGGGCTCCGAATTCTGCGGGGAGAGAGAAACGGAGAATTTTAGTCATGTATGTTGGCCCGACATAGTACACCTGCGGGCGGATCTGGCGCAGCCCTTCAGCAGGATCGTCACGGACCCATGCGGCTGGTAAGCCGCCTTCATAGAGCGTAAGGTCGAGTTCTTTTTTGCACCGGATCTTCTCGAGCATGGGATGGCCGCCCCACCGGGCTATTTTCATTACCTGCTCACAGGATACCTGGTTGTGCTTTGCAGATTCGAATATCTCAACTTCAAGATTTACAATATTCTTAAAATTGCTACCTTGCGTGTCTGCCTCCCACGAATAATTCTTGTACCAATAGAGCAGATCCTGATTTTTAAGGAATGAATCAATTGAATGTATAATTTTTTCAGATAACGGAAAAAAACCAAAAGACATGATATCACTCGATCAGTCATTTATCCATGGGGTATAATAAAAGATGCGTGATTTGATATTGTAGGATAAAACGGGGATTTTACGTAAGAAATCGTGTGAGTTACCAATTCCAACACATACTTGTCCGTATACCAATCTATCAGTTATTCAAATCTGTTTCCATAAGTACAGACAAGCCTTACGCTATGATTGGCTTTTCTCAATGTGTTCTGATGCGTAGGCGATTGATATCAACGCTTTTATCAACGCCCATACATTCTCTCTTGCTAAAAAATAATGTGGGCATTTAGATAGAAAATCATCATCGATGATACGCACTCACTTCCCTCTCCTTGAACGCTCCGGTTGAGTTTCCTCGATTAAGATTCCATCTTTCAGGGATCTGCAGAGTTCCTTGAAGTACCACTGTGCAATCCTTCTGTCTCTTTATTATTTGATTGGTTGGAAATTTTGCGATAACTATTGAGATGATCTGATAATTGAAATCAATTTAATTGACACAATCATTGATGCGAGCGACTTATATATGTAAAAATCTTTTTATACTAATATCGATTTATACATTTATGTATCAGTTTAAATGTGTATGAATCTAGATGCATGGATTTTCTATGATATCACCTGATAACCCTGAAGGCCAAAGGAAAGACCAAGATATCCCCGATCCAGTACGACCGGGCGAACCGTATCTCGTTGCCCTGGGACGGAGACGTGCTTCTCGTAAGAGAAGTATCTTCGCTGATCAGCATTTCTATTCTATCCCTGAGGTAGCGGAACGGTTTAAAGTAAAAGAAGAGCTTGTCCGTGAGCTTATCCGTCGCGGAGAACTCTTTGCATACCGTATTGGGAAGGCATACAGGATTACCGATGAGGATATTGACGAATACCTGCGATCCTGCAGCACTAGGCAGGAAAAATTTGAGGAAGAATGAACATGGCGATTAATGCATTATTCTATGAAAACAAAATTCCCTACGGAACCGGTGTCTTAGAGATTGTATCTGAAAAACCTGCAACAGACGGGGAAAATCCCGGACTGTTCATTCCGTTGCGGGATTCCTCTCTTACCGGGACGTTCCATGGACCGTTGGGATCCCTGACACTCTCCCAGACATTCCGGTTTTCTCGTTTTGTAATCGACAAACCGATTGAGGCTATTTACCGGTTCCCTCTCCCGGGTGATGCAGCAGTCACCGAAGTTGTTGTAATCTTCGGAGAAGAAGTCATAAAAACTTCACTCAGGGAACGGGCAGCGGCTGAGGGGGAATATGATGCAGCATTTGAAAAAGGGAAAAAAGCGGTCCTTGTCACCCGGGAATCACCGGATGTATTTACTCTTCATGTCACGGGCATCCCGCCGGACACTGATGTTGTTGTTCGCACAGTCTTCACCATTCTTGCCCGGGTAGTACCCAAGGGGTGGGAAATCAGGGTGCCTTTGACAATCGGGCCCCGCTATGTCCGTGCTGACGAGAAACATCCTGGCACGCAGGCAAATCCCCTTCTCTCTGCCAGTGATCCTGGCTACCGCATATCCGTAGATATCTGTCTTCTGCCCGCCGTTAAAGTTATAAAAGTTACTCCATCGGCCGAGATTATTCAGGCTCCTGATGCAACTGGCTTGAGAATCCAGAACCTGAAACCAAACAGGGACCTGCTGTTGAACTGGACACCCGTTAGTACAAGCGAGATGCTGACCGCCTGGTCAGCTGATGACACAGCGAACGGCTATCGATATCTCATGACGCTTATTCATCCGGAAAAGCAGGTATCCCCAACAACCGTTCCAAGAGAGATGATCCTCCTAGTCGACCAGTCAGGTTCAATGTCGGGCAAAAAATGGGAGGCCGCAAAGGCCAGTCTGCTATCGCTTCTTGATACCCTTCAGAAAGGAGAATATTTCAATATCTGCCTGTTCTCTGATGTTGCAAAATGGATGATCTCAGCTGCGCCGGTTCCAGCGATTCCCCAAACGGTACAAGCAGCAAAAGTATTTATTGAAAATACCTCTCTCTTTAGCGGCACCGAGTTGGGTGTTGCGCTCGAACAGGCAATCCATCAAACCCGCAGCTCAGGATCTTACTCCCGGCATATTATTGTAATCACGGACGGTCAGGTAACGGATGAGGCCCGGATATTCCAGCTCGCTGAAATGGAGCGCACGAGCCCTCAGTTCCGCAGGATCAGCGTGATATCGATTGATACTGCGCCGAACGCATATCTCGCTCAGGAACTTGCCCGGATCGGGGGAGGTGTGGCTAAGTTCCTTGAAGTCAACGATCAGGTGAACGAGGTTCTTAAGGACATTCTTGTTTGCTGGCAGCCTCCAATGATACATGATGCTCTCCTCTCGGCGGGAGATCCATCTTTTGATGTGCCGGGATATCGTGTGAAGAAGAGTGCCGGGGAAAATGTAATCGATATCGGAGATTTGAGATCTGGCATGCCGGTGTTCCTGTGCGGGAGGGTTCCCACCAGGAATGAGGTGACGCATCTCACCCTGTCCTCAGTGAGCGAAGGCACATTGGCAAACACCATTGCCGTGCCAGGAGAGGAGAACTTCGCCCATGCCCTTAAGGTTCTCTTCGGTTCGGCAAAAATCCAGGCACTGGAATTTCTGTACCAGGCCTCCTATTCTCCCGATGTCCTTCGTACGAGGATTGCGGGATTAGGATACATGCTTGATGATGGTCCCGGTACTAGTCTTTACCCAGAAAACCGTGAACATGCAGTTCAGGATCTGCTGAAGCAGCTCATTATATCAGAATCTCTTCAGTATGGAATCCCTTCCACGCTCACAGGATTTATTGGTGTCTCTGAGAGGAAAGGTATTGTCCCTGATGTCACAGTTGCAGTTCCGAATGCTACGCCGGAATCATGGGATATGGGAATGATTATGCAATCTGATGGAACCCTCAAAATGAAAGAACGGCTTGGGGACATGGACAATGAGGTAATATTGCGTCAGATTACAGATGCATCATGTGAAGAAATTATATCAGATGAATTCCATGAGGTGTGCCTCGCCGATTTAACAATGTCTTCCTTAAAAAGTGGTAAAAACCATCAGGATCTACTCCAGGCGAAACCTCTTAATGTAATGTCATCAAAACGCTCACCCGCTCGCAAAAAACAGACAGGACAGTATGAAATTCCCCAATTGCAGATAAAAAATGGTGAGGCCATTCTTTTTGACCATTACACGGCAAAGAAAGGTAAAATCAGCATTAACCTGCGATTTGCATCTTTTGTTGCAACTAAGGATGTGCAACTCAGGCTGTTCCTTGATGGAACTGAAATCGAGACGTGGGATGCGGATTCGTTCACCTGGAATCTCGACGTCCTGTCGTTCTCCTTTAATCTTCCGGCAGATGGTATCCTGAAGGGAGTGCTTCTTGACCCGAATGGGGAATGGGACCGACATGAAATTAAGGTGAATATCATCTGGAATATAGAAAGTGTCGATTGAGCGTGGGATTATGTTACTGCAAAAAGAATTGACTGATAAAACAAAGGCTTGGAATAAAATTTTTCAATCCTTTAAAAACAATGGCACGGATGTTCAAACATGGTCGCTTAGTCGTGGTAATGGGTGTTATTTTCATGTTGACATATCCGGCAACAAATTAATTATAAAAATATCTAACGAGAAAACTCCATCATGTAAAATCACCAATGATAGAACCGTCGATTTTCAACAATTTGAATTTGTTGCGAATTATTATAATTCATATATTAAGGGGATTAAAGGTATAAGAGAGAAAATCCGTGATGGTTGTCAGAATTCATCATATATCATATCATTAATAACCCGATTTCTCTGAAAGCCAGGAATCCACCGAGACCTTCGACATATCAATTTTTTAATAGGGTATGCCAATCTAGCTGGATCGAGAGGTACAGATTTTGCCATCGGTTTTATTCATTGAGAATTCCCAGCAGTTTCCAAAAGTTCTCTTAGCCAGTCTTGGAGAAACAGGAAGATACACGATAGACCGGGCTTTCTCTCCTGTTAATGCAGTGAACAAAATGAAAGACCGCAATTACCATCTCGTTCTCTCATGCGGCGGGGAATCGACGACCCGGAAAGTTCAGGAAACCGCCAAAGCTTCCGGTGCTTCCTTCCTTTCTGTCAGCATCTCTCCCAGCAGACCTAAAAAAGACCGGCAGGGAGTTGTGCAGAACACATCTCTTATCATCGAAGATAGCAACAGTTCGACAGACTTTAATCTCTCCGGGTTCAGGAGCGAGCGCGAACTGTTCATCGCTGCAGCCAGCCATGTGACACGGTATTTACAGGAGCATTTTGAATTAAAAGTCCTTGACTCACAAAATCTCCAGCTCTTCATGGTTCTTGAAGGGTCCCGGATGGGAGTTGCGATAGCATCCGGGCGAAAACTGAAGAAAGTCAACCGTCACCTGACAGAACTTCTTGGCTATACTCCCGAAACCATACACTCACGGGAACTTCCTGATCTTTTTCTTTCGGAGGATGAATTCAAGGATTTTTCACGAACTATGTCACGGGATAAAAATGAAGCCGGGTGGCATTGTTCTACCCATACACTTGCAACCAGCGATGGTCAAAGTGTTCTTTGTACTATCATGGTGAGAAGACTGGATGGGTTCGACCCTTTGAAGGGGCATCTTCTGATTATCGAGAGAATACACGACCCCAAATTACCTTCAAGAGAACTCAAACAGGTGTTGACGACAGAAAAGGTAAATTCCGGTTCCTTTGAAGAAGTTATTACAGACGTTCCGGGAATTGTCATTACCGCTGACAATGATGGAACAATCACCCACGCCAATGCCACGGCACTCGGAACGTTCGGTTACCAGCCCGGAGAGATGACCGGACAGAACTTGGTCGGGACTATCGTACCAGAACAATCACGGTATGCAAAGCAGATGATTGCGATGATCAACGACCCGGTATTCTGCCGTGAAGGGTATGCCATCTATGCCTTTGAAAATACAAAACAAAGCGGCGAGAAGATATGGGTTGCCTGGAAAATACTTGCCCTGCTGGATGAAAACGAGAGAATTTCCGGGATGCTCCTTCTTGGCGAGGATATTACCGACCATACCGTTGGAATACCTGGGCGGATCCGCACTGACCCGTGGAAGTATCAGGTCCTTGCTGGTACTCAGGCAAATGAATCCGTGCTGGATGCCGTATTCCACCTCTGCGTAGAGATATCTCGGGAAGGCAGGGAAGGGCATGCAGTCGGCACCTCGTTTGTCATTGGGGACACACGAAGCGTCATGGAACATTCCCGGCCGTGCACCATCAATTCGTTTGAGGGCCAGTCCAGGGAAAAACGGCAGATTACCAATCCGGAGATCTCTGAAATCATAAAAGGGCTGGCCCAGCTGGACGGGGCATTTGTGATACGTGAGGACGGTTATATCGAAGCATCCGGTCGGCATTTCATCATTGACAACCGGTCATTGAAAATTTTTAACGGTTATGGGACACGACACTCTTCCGTTGCCGGGATTACCCAGATGACAAACGCGATCGGGTTTGTAGTATCATCAAGCGGGGGAAAGATATCGATAATGAAAAACGGTGAGATCAAAAAGACATTTGTTATGTAAGTGATCTGAATAGTCTGGTGGAAATCAAATTTTCAGAATGACAGCCAGATACGCCATTTTTCATACATCCCCGGAAAAAACGACCTTCATATTCGCATTCTAGTAGGGATCCAGGGGTCCGGATGGGGTAAACTAAGTGGCGAAATTCACCTCGATTTAAAGGGCCTTACAAGCCAATAGGTGAGATGCAAAACTGCCGTATTTTGCCAAACGGGGCGATAATAATGCGTATTCTCCACAGGAACAGAAAAGGGGAGATTTACGGGGTTTTCTGGTATCAACCGTAAGATCAAGGGAGGAAACGGAGCCCGTATTGGGCTTATTTCCACTATTAGTAGCGATGACCCCAAAAGGGGATAAAAGAGGCTATCAAAAGGCCGACCAGAATTATATCATAAATTATCGCAAATGATCAGTTAACAGGTGCACCGCTTTCTGATTATTTCCCATTCTGGCATATACTATCCCCTTGTAATACCGTGCACGACCATCTTCCGGATTCAGATCTAAAGCCCGGTTAAAAATTCTAATCGCTTCACGATATCGTTCAAGCTGTACTAAGGATAATCCTATGTTCCGCAATGCAGTGTTATAGTTGGGATCTATTTTTAGGGCACTTTCAAAGGCTTTCAATGCTTCCTCGTGCTTTCCCAGAGCCCCTAATGATGCCCCCCGTCCAACTATTGCATATTTGTTCCGAGGATCAATTTTCAGTGCGAGGTTATACGCGATAAGAGAATCTTCAAACTTTTCCTGATCGAACGAATCATTCCCTCGAATCGTCCAAAATTCAGAGTTCTCCATTCTTCTGTATCTCCTGACGTTTAATCATCTCAACCAATACTGAAAAGACTGCAGCTTCGAGTGGATCATCGCAGGCAATGAACGCTTCGCTTGAATGCATTTTTGCCAGTTTTACCAGTTTCTCGCCATATTGCTGATCCTCTTTCTTAAGTGCCCTGGTTGATCGTGCCCACCGATCCGCAATACTTTTCACTCCTTGTCGTACACTCTCAAAACTCCTTCCCATCAAAACACTTCTAGCGGTTTTTTAACCTTAATGCGGATAAAGATCAAGTTTGGGGGTTGTGAAAGTGTGAGGGATCACATTTCACGTAATCTCAATTGTTGGATACGTTTGGACTGCCGAGAGGTAATCGAGAACGATGGAGAACACAGTTCCACACCTACCATGAAGCACAACAGTGATTATCTGAATAGCATATTGTAATTCATGGAAGACCGGGCAGACCAATATTTCAATGAAGCGATGAATCTCGCCGGACTCGGACGGTATGACGAAGCGATTACCTGTTTAGAAAAAGCAATTGCTATAAAACCAAATAACATACAAAACTTCATTTATTGGACACTGCGTGGAGAATTTCTAGGCTATCTCGAACGGGATGAAGAAGCGATTGCCTCCTTTGATAAGGCACTTGCCCTCAAAACAGATGACGGCCATACGTGGAGCGTGCGCGGAATTGCGTTGCTTAACGTCGGACGGTATGCTGAAGCGGTTGTATCTTTTGACAAGGCGATTGCTTTTTCCGATAAGGCATTTGATAGCGATCAGGATTACGTCATGATTTGGAGAAACCGTGGAAGAGCACTAGATGAACTCGGACGGTATGACGAAGCGATTGCCTCTTGTGACAAGGCAATTGCTATCGACCAAAATGATGCAGTTTCGTGGAACTACCGCGGGAACGCGTTAACACAACTAAATCGATTTTCGGAAGCTCTTGCTTCTCTTGACAAATCTCTTGCCATCAACTCAAACGACTCCGGGATTTGGCTAGGGCGTGCAATGTTGCTACGAACTCTCGGGCGGTATGATGAAGCGGTTGCCTCTTGTGATAAAGCAATTGCCATCAAGCCAGATTACAACATGGCGTGGAGCGAGCGCGGAGTTGAGCTAACTATTCTCAACCGGAATGCAGAAGCAGTCGCCTCTTACGACAAGGCAATATCTATCAACCCAAGTGATGCTGTTGCGTGGAACTACCGCGGGATGGCACTAGGTATTATTGGACAGCTTGCAGAATCTCTCGCCTCTTTTGACAAGGCAATTTCCCTCAAACCAGATTTTATCGAGGCGTGGGTCAACCGTGGGGTGGCTTTAAAACAACTCAAGCGATATGACGAAGCTGTCGCCGCATATGATAGGGTAATACAATTAGATCCACAAAATGAATCAGCATTCGCTGAAAAAAGGGAATTACTTGACAAAATTCACACTGATCGACTACAGAATAGAGTGATAGAAGATAAAGGACCGCCAGATATATACGCTTAATAAGTCTCCGTTATGTTAAAAAATTAGGCTTATAATTTCATGCAAAGATTGGAAGATCGAATAAACCAGTGACGGTTCTATGCTCCAAATGTCACAATTGGGTAAAGGTGAATGCGAAAAATGCGAGATAATTCTCGTGGGCACCCTACCTGATGTTGAATATAATCGATGAGATTATGAGGGTCAATTCTATATCTGCATAGAAAAAAAGGATTAAAATGGTTTGTTCCCTTTTAAAGAAGATTTTATTGAATTATAATCGAGTGGAGTGAATTTATCAATTAAAAATATCGCATGTTTTCCTCTACCAGATTCTGCATAATACCAGTTATCAAAACCATATTCAAATTTTAATGGTCTAATTCCATTTGGATCGATTACACACGATATATTACCTCTCCTAGTTTCACCAGGTTTAATAGGAGTATACATATCAAAATCAGTTAATTCTACAGATGCCCCTCCAAATCCACTAGGGAAACACGAGTTTTTTTGATTTAATACATCAGTCAGTTCACCTATTCCGTAATATATCGGTTTTTCAGAACCAATATTTGTTAATGAAACATCTAGAAGAATCCAATCCCAATTATGCCAATTCTTAATATCTGTATATTCCGGGTCAAAATAAGGCTGCTTCAGGTAGAAAACCCTGTTAATTGTAATTTTTTGAGAATTGTAATAGCCATCAGTCGCACTCTGACCTATAAAACAGTTGCCGATGCACGAGGCTGGCAGATTTGAGGGAGAACCTGTAATATAAAAAACTGGATTTGCTCCTGGAAAAATTAATCCTGAAAAAAGTAACGGAACTGCAATTAAAAAAATGATATAAAAAATGAAATAGGTGTTCTTGTTTTCATATTGTGCTAATCCTTTTGAATCAATTAATGTTAATGCTCCTGCATTGCCTATTATCGCAAGAAAAGCAAAGAAAATTGCTCCTAATATTCCACCAATCATCCACCCAAAACCCGCAATTACTACAATTCCTATTATTACGATCCCAGCGATTAGGAGCCTAATATTAAAATAAAAAACCCCAATGATAATTGCTACTAGTAAATATAAAAAAAGGAAAATCGAATTAAATATTATCCCCAAATAAAAAGGGATTAAAAAAATTTCAATCAAGAATAAACCAAACCCTGGTTCATTTTTAAAATATTTTCTGGGACGATACAACCAAGAGATCATGGTTTATCTATTTATGCATTGTTCATCGTTCATCTTATTCAAACTGTTCAGATCCACGAAAATGATCCTGGTCCACTCATTCATGATCCAACCCCATGTCTTAATAAATCACGGTCTCTTTTCGACCAATTCTGTATGCAAGGCCGTTACTTTGGGGATTGTAACTTGATGGCCAAGTACTGCTGAATAAGTTTCCAATCCTTCTACTTGTCCCCATAAATCAATAATATCCCCCTCTAAAAATCGAGGTCCTTGACAGTTTACAAAGAGTACGTCATCACTATAACCTGAATATTCACTTTTTTTAGTTGCGACTCTAAATTCGTAATTATTCCCATCATCAAGTATAATCTGAATTATTTTTCCCCGATAATAAACAGTTTTTCCTATGTAATTTTCATTATATCTAAAAAGGTCATCATAAGAAACGTTCTTCGCATTGGTTTTAATTGCATCAATGTGGTCAATGGTCGATTTTACTCCAATCGCATCCTTACACCCCTCACCACGAGAAAGGGCAGATTCTTCGCACAATAGACCATTGGGTAATTTACACATTTTATATTCACTACCATCAGATTTTACCTTAATTTCAATGGTGCCTCCATGATCACCACAGCTTACCGTCGTTTGAGCATATGTTGAGATTGTTGACGAGGGATTTGTTGTTGTCTTTGAGGGGGCACCGCATCCAGCAATAAATACAGTAAAAATTATTAAACCGGCAATTACGGTATAGACTTTATAATTCATATTTCGCCTTTTTATTTTAGTTGAGATATATTTTCTTATTTGGTATTTTCAATTTCACTCCCTGCTCGGCACTACTCCTTTACTATAAATGCAGAACCAAGATCATGGAAACTTACTCGTGCTGCAAGAAAAATTCGATAGTGAATTGGATTAATCACGGAATAGATTTCACATCGGAATTAGTACCCTGCAAGGGATCAGGCTGTCCAGAATGGAAAAAATGGGAAAGTCGGGGCGGGTGTCATCATCTCATCAAGTCAGGGAAGCATGGCAGAAGGTGAATTGTTACACCATTTTTCAAATTATAACACTAACACACCAAAACATATGCCGAAAAACAGGCATTTTTTCGCTTACTGAATACTTTTTACCCATTATGCAGGGCTTTTGCCAACAGAAATGCAAGGGGGGGCTCTGCCGTCAATGCGGGATGGACAATGGTATTATATTTGAATGATGATGTTTTCATCTTACAGGTAACTGGGGCTATTAATTGTGGAAGAGAAACGATTATTCGGTATCCCCGCAATCAATCGCATATGAAAAAAATATTCAATATTCTCATAATTTTAGTTTTAATTGGCTGTGTTCAGATAGTCGGGGCACTGTCACTTACGGTAAGTTTCATGATGTCTACGCATAGTTCTTACTGTGGCAACTCGTACGGGAGCGATTGCACTTATATCAGTGGTTATGCACCACTTACCGTTAATTTCGAATCTACTTCATATGGAACGGTCCCTTTCAATCATCACTGGGACTGGGATTTTGGAGATGGTACAAAAGATTCGGGGTCGCAACATCTAACTCATACTTATAATTCACCCGGCACTTATTACCCCTCGTTAACCGAAGGATGTTCCGATGGACAGGGGGGTTACGTATGGTCCCAATCACCGCGGGGAGTAGTCAAAGTATATCCTCCAACTCCTGTGGTAACAGCAACCCGTACAACTATACCAACAACAGTGCGAACGACCATCCGAACACCGGTCCCGACTAGATTATCAACCACGATTTCTACGACTGAACCTACGACCATCCGAACACCGGTCCCGACTAGATTACCAACCACGATTTCTACGACTGAACCTACGAATGAACCTACGATGACGATAAACTATGGCACCACGATTGCCGAAATGCAAAAACAGATCGCTGACCCGAATGCAAAAAATAAGGAAATGGGTAATTGGATTGATATTTGGCAAAAAAAAGAATCCTGTGGGGTTAAAGAAGCACTTGGCATGAATTATGTTGAACACATCTACCTTTGGGGGAATGATGGCTTTCTGACAAAGCGCTATGATGTGAATTATATAGGATTGCCAGATGTAAAAATAGATATATCGAAATTTGAATTCGATACATATAAGCAAACATATTGTAGCGCATCATCGATTCAACCTATAGCACCTTCAACAATTGCGCCTGTAGCTGTTGCCAACGCTGTGTCACCTTGGATCCAGATGACCTCAGGTGCCGGATGGGTGGCGAGAGAGAGTCCCAGCGGCGTTGCGATGCCGGATGGCAGCATCGTGCTAATGGGTGGTCAGGACAGCAGTGGCAAACTTAAGAATGATGTATGGCGGTCTACAGATAACGGAGCTACTTGGAAACAGATGACACCGAGTGCCGGATGGGTGGCGAGAGCATATCACAGCAGTGTTGCGATGCCGGATGGCAGCATCGTGCTAATGGGTGGTCAGGACAGCAGTGGCAAACTTAAGAATGACGTATGGCAGTCTACAGATAACGGAGCTACTTGGAAACAGATGACACCGAGTGCCGGATGGTCGCCACGATGGACTCATAGCAGCGTAGTGATGCCGGATGGTAGCATCGTGCTCATGGGAGGTCGTGAATTAACTGGAGACAGGAATGACGTATGGCGATCGACGGATAACGGTGCGACGTGGACACTGATGACTGCAAGCGCCGGATGGTCGGCAAGAATGCAGCATAGCAGCGTTGCGATGCCGGATGGTAGCATCGTGCTTATGGGTGGTGGGGACAGCACCAATGGGTGGAAGAATGACGTATGGCGATCGACGGATAACGGTGCGACGTGGACACTGATGACTGCAAGCGCCATATGGTCGGCAAGATCCGGCCACAGCAGCGTCGCAATACCGGATGGCAGTATCGTGCTTATGGGGGGCTATAGTGGACACGGCTTTAATGATGTTTGGCGGTCGACAGATAACGGAAATACTTGGACACGGTTGACCAAAAATGCCGAGTGGTCACCACGGTGGACTCATAGTAGTGTTATGATGCGGGATGGTAGTATCGTGCTTATGGGGGGTTATTCCGACATCAAAAACTGGAAAAATGATGTGTGGCGCTTTACTCCTTCCGGTTGGAAATAAGCATAATGTCGATCTATTTAATCGGATATTATCTCCTATTTGGACTTTGGACACACTTTAAAAAAAATTAGAGAGATCCGAAACACATTGGGGGTGTGTTCACTACTCAAATCCCCATCCCTGTAATCAACCCAACCACCTGCTGAGCGGTCATCGGGTCCACGACCCGGGCAAGCACCAGCCCGGCCATCGTGACGAAGAGGGTCCAGAACACTTTCTTCACCTGTTCATTCTTCCCAAACGCATTGATGACTGCCTCCGTATCTGCCTTCATACCCTTCTGTATCAGCTTAGGCAGGAAAACGAAAAGCGGAAGAAACAGAACCGCAGCCCCAATGAATGCAAGGGAGATCTCAGCCCGGCCTGCAAGGAAGATCCCGGCAGGGATTGCAATACTTCCTGCCAAATTACTGGCCATCATCACTTCACCGAACCAGAAGTAATGTTTTCTCTGAAGATAGTTTCCGCTCTCCTCATCGGTCAATGTGGAAACATCAAAGATGCCAATAGTGTTCAGCATCCCGTACCACACGGCATGGGTCTCTTCCGGATCCGCAACGATACCAAGGAACAGCACCATGACCGGTGGTGTGAGTAGGATTACAGGAAGATGGGCCAGCACAAAGACCAGCCCGAGCAGGACCCCGGTCACGCAGATTGCACACCGGGTCTGTAATTCATTCTCGAACATCGGTACTCTCCGCAATCCTGAACTCAAACACCGGGCTGGTATCCCCACCATTCTCCGGGCTGAAGTCACGGACCCGGCCTATCTGGGCAAACTTGCGACGGCCCGTGAGAATCTGCACCGTGTGGATACCTGATGCACGTGGATATACCCTGCGACCATCAATATCATGCATCTCCTCATACGGAGGAATATCGAACCAGTCCGGCCAGAACCGGACACCTCGCGGAATATCCGTCCCCCTCCGCAGGTCCTGCAACCTCGTGGGTGAGAGATTATCGTAGATCACATCGATGATCAGGTTCTCATCGCCCTGTTCCGGATTCAGGTCCAGTTCGTAGAAGATGGGATTCCGGCGCACTTCATCCTGGGTCAGCGGGGTGTTCATCGAAAGAGGTTCAAGTCCGTCGGATCTGCCCCGGTACAGGCCGGTCACCCTCGCAACCGGCCGTATTCTCATTTCAGTTTCCATGATAGTTCTCCTTGTGTCGTTCGTGTTCGCTTCGGAGTTTCTTGAACTCCTCAACAATCTCGTCATATTTGCCGATCTTCTGGTAGATGGCAAACAGCAGGGGATAGAGCGGGAGCACGACTCCCAGCATAATCCCTAATGTTTCAGTTTCCATAACGGTCCTCCACAAAAAAAAGACGAGAGGACCAAAAAGAGAGGGGACCGGGGGGTCTCCTCCCCTCCGGGTCGTGTCGTCTGGCGAATTTAAGCGAGGGCCGGGACACTGTCTGCCCAGGTCTCGACTGCGGTCCGGATAGCCTCGTCCGCGTAGGAGTTGAGGGTGACACGGTCACGGCTGAACGTCAGATTGTAGAGTTCGCCGTTGGCATCATGGCACCTGAGGGTTGCGCTGAAGGTGTCATTCTCTGCATCATGGATTGCAGTGCCGGTGTGTGCCGTAGTCACCGCAGTAGCTGCAAGCAGTGCGGTAACACCGGCGTTGAATCCTGCAAGGGTGCCGAACCGGTGTGTACCGGTGCCGACGGTCTTTGCATTCCCGTCCTCGTACACGATCCGGGCGGTGTATCCTTCCCTGGTCTTCTCTACCGGGGCATGGTTTGTCCCGGCGGTCATATACTCTACACATGCAAACGGGTTGTCGGTAATGACCGACTGGACGATCAGGTTGAACGCCGCTACGTCTGCAATCGGGCTCGCAAGTTCGCGAACCGCATTCTTGCTCTGTGAGCTCTGTACGAAATCTGCCATTGGTTTTTGATTCCTGCCCTCGGGCCCTTGGGCTGAAATGTAACTCTGTCAGAATGGGGACTTAGGCGTTGCTGAAGGGAGACACTCTCTGCGAAAAGGGAGATTAGAGGCTTAAAAAATTTTCAACATGTTTAACGTCTCTCAGAAAAAAGATCACTACAAATGCCAGCCCCAGACCCAATCCTTTCCCTTATCGAACGATTTGAATTTCATCGTCAAGCATACATTTTAGGAAAATACAACGAGACACAACTAAGACGAGAATTTGTCGATAAATTTTTCTCTGCGCTCGGCTGGGACGTGGATAATAATAAGGGATTTTCTGAGAAATACAAGGAAGTCCTTCACGAGGAACCGGTCAGGATTCGTGGCACGACTCTGTTTTTCGACTATACGTTCCGAATTGGGGGCGCCCGCAAATTCATTGTCGAGACTAAGAAACCATCTGTGCGGATCAAGGATGCTGCTGAAGCCGCTCTACAACTACGGCGGTATGCATGGAATCAGAAACTCCCTCTCTCCATTCTCACCAATTTTGAAGAATTCGCAATCTATGACTGCAGAGTAAAACCGGAGAACGGTGATGCAGCATCAAAGGCGAGGATCGAGTACTTCACCTACAAAGAATATCCTGAAAAATGGGACTGGCTCGTTTCAATCATCGCCCCGGATAGCATCCTTCGCGGATCGTTTGACAAATATGCCGAAACAACGAAGGGCAAGCGGGGAACTGCGAGTGTCGATGACGATATTCTAGCAGAGATTGAGCAATGGCGTGATGCCCTTGCTAAAAATATCGCCCTGCGCAATCCATCCCTTACTGTCGAAGAACTGAACAGTGTCGTACAACGGACCATCGACAGGATTCTGTTCCTCCGCATCTGCGAAGATCGTGGCATTGAGGAGTATGAAACACTCCACAAACTTCTGGAAGGTGAAAAAGTCTATGAGCGGATCTGCCAGCTCTTCCGGTACGCTGATGATAAATACAACTCCGGACTCTTCCATTTCCAACAGGAGCCGGACTGGGATGAATCTCCCGATACACTCTCGCTCACTATCGCGATTGACGATAAGGTCCTGAAAGGGATCATAAAACGGCTTTACTTCCCCGACAGCCAATATGAGTTTTCGCTTATCCCTCCCGCTATTCTCGGGCACGTGTACGAGCAGTTCCTCGGCAAAGTAATTCGGCTTACTGAGGGCCACCAGGCAAAAGTTGAGTATAAGCCCGAAGTGAAGAAGGCTGGCGGTGTTTTCTACACGCCGCAATACATCGTAGAATATATCGTCAAGCACACGGTCGGCGAACTCGTAAAGGACAAAACACCCCGCGAAGTGTCGAAGCTTCGCATCCTTGATCCCGCATGCGGTTCCGGCTCGTTTCTGATCGGTGCATACCAGTATCTCCTTGACTGGCACCGCGACTGGTATATCGCAAACCTCGTGCCGGTTTTCAAGGAGAAGAACTCGGTGACTGATCCCGCAGTGCAGGCGCTTCTTCCGGAGCAGGCCCCAAAAAAGAAGAAATCTGCGGCTACAATTGATCTCCCGATTTACAATCCGGGTAATGGTAAGGATGTCCGGCTTTCGGAACGGGTGCGGAGCGACTGGAAACTCACTACTGCTGAGAAGAAACGGATTCTCCTGAACAACATCTTCGGGGTGGATATCGATCAGCAGGCAGTCGAAGTGACGAAACTCTCGCTACTCCTCAAAGTGCCTGAGGAAGACAACCAGGAGACAGTTTCAAAACAACTCACGATTACGGCGGAACGGGCGCTCCCTAGCCTTGATCATAACATCAAGTGCGGGAACTCGCTGATTGGGTGGGATATCCTGACTCCTGACATGCCAGCCGATGAAGTGAAACGCATTAATCCGTTTGACTGGTCGAAGGAATTTGAACCGGTAATGGCGGCGGGTGGGTTTGACGCGGTGATTGGGAATCCGCCGTATGGTGCATTTTACGCTGAAAAAGAATACGGGTATTTCAGTAACAAATACCATGTATTTCAAGGTGTTAAAGACGTTTATGCATTATTTATCGAAAAAAGTTTACAAATTATCACTCAAAAAGGAAAATTTTCATTCATTGTGCCCTCCGCTTGGTTGGGTGGGCCGGATTATTTAAAATTAAGAGAGGTGATTTTATCCTACAACTTCGACACAATTGTTCTTTTACCATTTGATGTGTTTAAGGATGCATATATTGACACATTAGTTTTTGTCATGTCTAAACAATCCTCGTATGAGAATAATTTAGTGAAAACTTATGTCTATGAAAAACGGTACAAAATCATCAATATATTACTCACTCCAGATGAATATCAAAAAATACATCAAAATAAATGGAATAATTCTACGGATAAAAAGATAATTTTGAATTTTGATACGATTAATCTCATCGAAAAAATCCAATACAAAAATCATTCAAATTTAAGCAATTTTGTTTTTGTTAAACGTGGTGTATTATTTGATAAAAAAATACTAACAGACACTCAAAAGAATTCAAATTATCACAAATATTTTGAGGGAGATGTTTATCGTTACCAGATTAATTTCATAGCGAATCAATGGGTTGAATTTGGCGAAAAAATGAAAGAGTGTCCAAAGGACTTTTTTTGGTTTGAAAAACCTCGAATACTACTTCGTAGGTTAGTAAATCGACAACAAAGAATGATGGGTACATATGTGAATACAGTATTTATTACGAATAAAAATCTCTACAGCATAGTATTACAAGAAGAGAAAATTGATTTAAAATTTATTTTAGGGTTAATCAATAGCAAATTAATGTCTTATCTTTATGTTAATCAAGTGACACAAGCCACAAAAGACGATTTTCCGCAAGTAACGATTAAAGATTTTTTGGCATTGCCTTTTCCAGAGTTTATAATGACAAAGTCCGCCACGATCGCATGATTGCCCTCGTCACGCAGATGCTGGACCTAAACAAGAAATTGCAGGATGCGAGGCTCGAACAGGAGAGGACGATGCTGTCCCGGCAGATCGAGGCAACGGATGCGGCTATCGATAAACTGGTGTACGAGTTATACGGGTTTTCGGATGAGGAGATTAAGATTGTTGAGGGAAAATAAGTATTTTCCAGGGATATATGAATTCGAATAAAAATACTGTTCAAAAGAAAATTTCATTGAACGATTATGGAGAATTTATTTCTGTTTATCGTGGGAGTGGCATAGTATCAATCATAGATGGCGAAGGTGAAAAACCACATAAATGTTCATTTGAAGCAGGCCAGAGGGTTGATGGAGCGATCATACTTTTATGTCATGATCTACCCCAAGGACTTTCTTTTTTCTTTCGCTTTGGAATGCTGGCAACAAAATTCGAAGGTAAAACTGAAGAAGGATATTTTGTAAGATCAAATGAAGCAGAGAAAGGGTTAATCCGCATCAGATACCTTCCCGACTCGAAAAGTGGATTATACGACCAAAATCTTGCATTAAAAATAACTGAATTGTCGATTGTTTATTCGGAGGAAAAATATCATGAACTACATTTTGGGATAAGCAATTTCGAATTTGATGAAACTGATACACTCGACAATGATAAAGAAAATAAGGTAATCATTCCTCAGACCAAAGAAGAAAAAATTGAAATATCTTTCAAAAAATTGAATGATTATGACAATAAAATCAATCGAATTTCGACATTAAGAGCAATTGATGTAACATGCGAATTCGTTCTAAAAATTTCGAATCAAAACGATTTAAATAAATTAATAGAACTGATCGATGACATTTGCTTCTTATTATCTGTAAAAAATGGCACGAAAATATCGTGGGTATATTACGATGTTTGCGATAAAAACGGCAAACAAATTGTCAGGAAGCATGTTTCAAAAGTAACGAAAGTTTACCAGCCACTCGATATTTTCTATTGTTATGAAGGTAGCTCCGTCAAAACGAAGAAATTTCTGGAGGATTCATACCCACATTTCATGAAATATCGGGATCTTTTAAGATTAAAACGAGGTGTAATTGATGCATATCTCGATGCAAAAGCAGAATCAGATTATATTGAAACGCGAGGGGGAAAAATCGCGCTTGCAATAGAATTTCTAAAAAATGAATATTTGGGAAGTAAAGGAGAGAATTCAGAGTATATTATCCCGCCACAAGAATTCAACAAAAGTATCCATTCTATATCTACTGCGATGGTTAGTACTCTCAAACTTCAAGGATTGACTGACCAAAATAAGATTCAATCAATATCCAGCGAGAAGAAAATTGAAGGACTGAATCGTCGTTCTTTTGGAAGTATTCTTAGAGAGATCATCAAAGAATTTCACGTAAACATTACTTCAGATGAAATTTCCCTTTTCATCAAATGTCGGGATAGTCTAGTTCATCGGGGCAATTTCTATTGTAAAACTTGTCAGTCCGACGAGATACGAGAGTGCGAACCACTCCCATCATATATGTTCGAATACTTTTTCGTGGTTAATATACTCGACAGGATTTTTTTAAGAATATTGGGACAAGATGATAAATTAATTAAGATTGATTGGAGAAATCCTTCGGAAAAAATGAAAGAAGCGTTACTATGATAACAAAACACTGATGCATATCATTCCTGATTATGCAAACAACCATATCCCTCAACTTCATACGATTGAATTGAACACAAGGACCCTTTCCCTATGCCTTCTCAATCACAAATGAGTATCGAAGAAATTGCGGAATTAATCGATATAGAAGATTTATCCGAAAGTACCTATATCGAAATTAAAAAAGCAGCAGGGGCAGATGGTAGAGGTCAATTGCCCGAATCAATTTTTCCAACCTATAGTGCGTTTGCCAATACTCAGGGGGGTATAATTCTTCTCGGATTCCAGGAGATTTCGCCCGGGGGATTCGTAATAACAGGGATTGCCGATTCCAATCGCGTTATCGATCAATTGTGGAGCAACTTAAATAATCGTGAGAAGGTCAGCATCAATATCCTGAAAGACGACAAAGTCTCTGTCGGTACGCATAATGAAAAACAGTTCATCAGAATTGTCGTACCGCCGGCCCGACGCGAACAGAAACCTGTGTATGTTGGGAAAAATCCCTTGACCGGAACGTACCGCAGGAATTTTTCCGGGGATTACCTCTGTGACGACGCAACCGTCAAACGGATGATTGCCGAGCAGGTTGAAGAATCCCGCGATGCGAAACTGCTTTCTCATTTCACTGAGGACGATCTGGACAGCGAAACACTTCGGTCCTATAGGAACAGGTTCAGGGGCGCAAAGCCCACGCACCCGTGGAATAGTCTCGATGACCACGAATTCCTTCGTTCAATTGGCGGACTGACTCGAGATCGCGTTTCGGGAGATGAAGGGTTAACCCTCGCCGGCCTCCTGATGTTTGGCAAACTTCGATCAATTCTCGATGCAGTTCCTTATTATCTTCCCGATTATCAGGAGTGGAGAGCGGAAGATGACGACGGGACCCGGTGGGTAGACCGCGTTACTACTGATGGCACCTGGTCTGGCAATATCTACGACTTTTTCTCGATCGTCATTCAAAAGCTCTACCGGGACCTCAAAGTTCCCTTCAAACTGGCCGGGCCCTCCCGTGTTGATGATACACCGGTCCATGAAGCATTACGGGAAGCATTGACCAATACGCTCGTTCATGCAGATTACAGCGGGACCGTCCCGATCTTGATTATCAAACGGCCGGATATGTTCTATTTCCGGAACCCGGGTACGATGAGAGTGCCGATCGATGATGCAATCCGGGGTGGTCTCAGCGATTGCCGTAACAGAAATCTCCAGACAATGTTCGATCTCATCGGTTATGGAGAGCGAGCAGGATCCGGCCTTCCGAAAATTTTTCAGAACTGGAAAGAACAACTCTGGCGTCTACCCGAGTTAAAGGAGAAATTCAATCCTGAACAGACGATCCTTGTCATGAGAATGATGAGTCTCCTTCCCGATGCAGTGATGAAGGGTCTTGAGAGCCGGTTCGGAACTGAATTTAATGAATTATCTGAAGAACAGAAACTCACCCTCGCCACTGTCGCAATTGAAGGGAGCGTAACTCATGCACGCATCAAAGAGATGTCGGATATCCATCCCCACGATCTTTCGAAGGCGCTGAAGGACCTCGTAACTCATGGATTTCTCCAATCCGCAGGAGCAACAAGGGCAATGGTGTATACTTTCTCCAAGTCCGCACTGCCAGAGTTGGATGATACGATTCAGACACGACTCGATGCGATACCGGAACAAACGGGTGACAGCTCCGTACATTTGGAGGAGAGCTCCGTACATTTGGGAGGTAGCTCCGTACATTTGGAGACCGGCTCCGAACGTTTGAAGCGGTTGCGAAGTGTTGCGGAACCAATTGAAGGAAAACGAAAGGTACCCTCTCGGATTATGGAGGATGTGATTCTGAAGCTCTGCAAAGAGGACTATTTGAGCCTGCGGGACATTGCAAAAATTTTGGATCGCACTCCTGATACCTTGCGAATCCATTACCTGAACCGAATGGTAAAAGGAGGGCTTCTGGAACTGCGCTACCCGGACAAACCGAGTCATCCGGACCAAGGATACAAGACACGCCAATAACAAATGAGGGGGAACAGTTCGATGTCCTCGAAGTCAGAATATAAGGGAAAATGGTGGATACCTGCAGTTGATCAGAACAAAATCGATGGAACACTGACAATCAATCCCGATGGTACATCTGTATTGGAAATCAGAGGAGAGCTGATAAATCGAAACTTTGCAGGGTTTTCGCCATCTCGTGAAGGAATTGAGATAATTTGGGGGCGAGCTTCGGATGGTTCTAAGCTGACACTTTTTAATTGCGATTTGGTAGGAACAAGTCATAGTTCTGAAGGTTTCCCAACACAATCCTTCAAAATCAATACAACTATCCTGGACGCTTATTTTCCAACAAAAGAGACCATCACGTTTAGAGAAGTGAGGATTGAATTCAAACATTTTGAATATTTGATAAAAAGCACAAGGATTCATGTCATACAGATCCCGGAAACGAATGAATTACTGATAAAAAATATTCTCCGTGAAGAGATTCCCTTATGTTCAGTTGATAATTTCATTATTAAAATCATAATAGAGGTTCATCCATACATCACGACATCTCCCATTAGAAAAATTTCTGTCAAAGAGTCACCATATATTTTGATCAAGACTGATGTTGAGAGAAAATACGATGATTTTTTGAAAATTATTGACAAACTTCAATATTTTTTTACTTTTTGTTTGTTAAAAACTGTTTATCCAGTAAAAATTACCGGGGAATCTGCCGTAAGTATTTGGAAACCTCCGATGGATTGGAATGTCACTAAAAAAAATCATCGGGTAATTTTTGAACCAATCGAAATTATTTCACATTGGGTTGATTTGCCCGATCTTTCTCAAGATGATGAGGTTGATCGAAACAAGATTTTATTCATAATGAATGAGATTCAGGAAAATTCAGAGTTTATAATGAACAAATGGTGGATCAAAAATGATGTTTTCAAGTCGGTATTTGACATTTATTTTGGAACGATTTTCAATTCGAGAATGTACCTTGAGAATACATATCTAAGTCTTGCTCAGTGTATCGAATCATATCACAGAAAATCCACGAGATATTTAGATTATCGAGTCCACCCGGATGAATATAATGAACGGATTGAATTCGTTAAAGACTCTCTTAAAACCCAAATAAAATTAACCAAAGGTCAAAAAAAATCTTTGATTAGTACATTAAAAAATGGGAATACACCCTCATTAGAGAATCGAATTGAACAACTCCTTATTACCTATCCCACGATAAGCCCTATGATTGTGGGAAATGAAGCAAATTTCTCTAATACAATAGCTTTGAATCGCAATCATTTAACTCATTTAGATCCAAAACCAGGGAAAAAATATGCAACTTTTGAAGAACTTTATTATTTATCACTCCGGATGAGACTATTATTAATTACTGTTTTTCTGGATGAACTTGGATTTGATATTAAAAAAATTGAAAAAATTATTGAGAGAATCGGCCGATGATTTCGACTTAATTAAAAATTCTCTGTTCATTCACATTTCCCAGGCACCACCCACACCTCGCTACCGGCACGTTCGGTATCTCCCGGCTGTTGCTGCACGGGTCCAAATCGATCGCCCCCAGGCTGCAATCACGGAATCTAGGATGTACTGAGGGGGGTAATGCTCCGTGCTCTCATGAGAGAGAAGAGTGGGAGGACCAAACACTTCAGCCCGCCTTCTGTTCCATCACCTTCCCCGCCAGCCTCCTTGCATTCGTGGCCCGCTTCCCCACGGACCTATCCTCCTGTTCAAAAAACGGATCGATCTGATCCCGTATACTCCAGTGCTGCGAACCGTCATCGCCCATCGACAACCATGCGGACAACCGGTACAGGCACAGTTCCTGATCCACCTGCTTCCGGATTTGGAGGAAGAGCCGGGTGCTCATCCGATTGTTTATGGCCATGACGGTTCCCTCGCAAACATCAGTGAGCGAACGGACCTTCTCCTCCATCCAGACCGACGTGAGCGCCTTCTGATGAAACGCCGCGATATAATCAATCGCGAGCGAATCCTTTCCCTGGTAATTCTCCACCATCCCGATCACCTGAATCTCAATAACCATGAATTCCTCACCTTCCAGCATCCCAAGCCTCGCTTCTTCCTCAGTCCGCTCCGTAATATCCAGCTTGTATTTTGTGGCCGTCACTTCCTCAAACATATCTTCAGACAAACGTTTCCCTCCGTTCTTTTTGTAAGAATCAATCGCCTAACCATACAGTATCGCATTGTCAGGTATTGCATCAGGCATGAGCATGCCCCCGCACTTCCCTGCTGTAGCAGTGTTCACATAACAGTACATGCGTCGTGCGATCGATCCATCCAGACCTTTCCAGCCCACACACCGAGCACTTCCCGACCTCAGCGGTAACCCGGGTACACCGGGACACATCGATCGTTCCCGGCAACGGGACTGAGGCCATCTGCTCAGCTTTGACCGCTTCATTATAGCATGAACGACAGATCCGCCGTGCAGTCTGCTGGTCCTTGGGCCGGGCCTTCCGCTCTGCATTAAACTTTTCCACATACGACGAACCTTTCTTCCCGCACACCGAGCACACCGACTTCGGCTCCGGGAGTTCAAGCGGTTTGTAGTCCCTGGCCCGGATGGTCCGGTTGCGTTTTGCAGCGGATGCTTCCGGGTGATCGCCATCTTTCAAATGTTTACAACAGGTGCTGGAAGAAATCGGAGCGCATTCAGGTATGATATCTGGTGATTGCTGGGCACCGGGCGGAATTCGATCGTTGTTTACTGCATTTCCGGA